>Ga0123336_10000170_pt1 | contig 66951 bp, 51 predicted proteins | sample SSSSmetaG_FD_96466 | JGI IMG/M metagenome (GOLD analysis project Ga0123336, IMG submission 96466) | Glacier valley bacterial and archeal communities from Borup Fiord, Nunavut, Canada, to study Microbial Dark Matter (Phase II) - ​SSSS metaG | ecosystem: Environmental > Aquatic > Freshwater > Ice...
TCGGACCGCTGATGCCGAGCTGCAGGCCGTAGAGCATCCCGTAGAGCACGTGCGCCGCGTCGAGCTCGCCGTTGACGAGCTTGTCGCGCACGCCGGGCCAGCTCGATTCCTTGGTCGGCACGATCTTGATGCCGTACTTCTTGTCGAAGCCCAGCACCGAGGCCATCACCACCGACGCGCAGTCGGTCAGCGGGATGAAGCCGATGCGCACCTCTTCCTTCTCGGGCTTGTCGGAGCCGGCGGCCCAGGCTCCGGCGCGGACCAGCGGATCGACCAGGCTCATCACCGACGCACCGGCCGCACTCAGCGCACCGAGGGCCGCGGCACCGACGAAGCGCCGGCGCGACGGTCCGACCGCGGGCGCCGACGGCGCGGTCGAAACCGTGGCAGCGACCGGTCGTTCGATCGGCGTGGCGTCGATCGACGGGGTCGGGCGGTCGTCCTGCTTGCGAAAGGGCATTGATGCGTCTCCGGATGAAGCGAAACCATCCATGCAATCCGCGTGCCACAAGGCCGTTTTTCTTTTCAGGGACGAGGGCTTCGCCGCGGTCCGCCTGTCCCGCGCCGGGCACTGGCGCCCATTGTTCCGGAAGACGATCGCACCCTTTCGCCCGGCCGGGAACGGCGTGCCCCGCCTTCGCCCGCCCCTCGCCTGTGCAATGCACCATGAAGCGCAGACGCGCGCCGACAGAGATCCCGAAGCACTCGCTATACTCCGCGGCCTCTTCTTCGGACGGACTCGCCGTGCTGGTCCTCGGCATCGAAACCTCCTGCGACGAAACCGGCGTCGCGCTCTACGACAGCCGGGTCGGGGAGCCGTCGCGCGCGCTGCTGTCGCACCGCCTGCACACGCAGGCCGCGATGCACGAGGCTTACGGCGGCGTCGTGCCCGAACTCGCGTCGCGCGACCACATCCGGCGCCTGCTGCCGCTGCTGGAGGGCGCGCTGGCCGACGCCGGCCGAGTGCGCCAGGACATCGACGCGATCGCGGTGACCGAGGGTCCCGGGCTGGTCGGTGCCTTGCTGGTCGGCACCGCTTTCGCGCACGCGCTGGCATTCGCCCTGAAGATTCCCGTGATCGGCATCCACCATCTGGAAGGCCATCTGCTCTCGCCGCTGATGAGCGACGACCCGCCGCAGTTCCCGTTCGTCGCGCTGCTGGTGTCGGGCGGCCACACGCAGCTGATGCACGTGACCGGCATCGGCCACTACGCGACGCTCGGCGAGACCGTCGACGACGCGGCCGGCGAGGCGTTCGACAAGACCGCCAAGCTGCTCGGACTGCCCTACCCTGGCGGCCCGTCGCTCGCCCGGCTGGCCGAGTCGGGCGACGACCAGGCCTACGCGCTGCCGCGTCCGATGCTGCACTCGGGCGATCTCGACGTCAGCTTCTCGGGATTGAAGACCGCGGTCGCGACGGCCGCCCGCAAGGCCGGCATCGCGGCATCGTCGGACGACGCCGCGAAGGCCGACCTCGCCGCCTCGTTCCAGCGCGCGGCAGTGGACATCCTGGTCGCCAAGTCGATGGCGGCGCTGCGCACGACCGGCTCCAAGCGGCTCGTCGTCGCCGGCGGCGTCGGCGCCAATCGGCTGCTGCGGGCGGAGCTGGCCTCTGCCGCCGCGAAACGCGGCGCCTCGGTGCATTTCCCGGCGATGGAGTGGTGCACCGACAACGGCGCGATGATCGCGCTGGCGGGGGCTTTGCGGATCGAACGGGACGGGCTCGCGGCCGCCGACGGACTCGGCTTCGGCGTCCGGCCGCGGTGGGCACTCAATTCAACTTGAATACGCGCCAGCCATCGCAGGTGAACACCGCCTGCTGCAGGAAACTGGCCGGCCAGCTTCCTCCATCTTCGGGATGCAGAAGGTACCAAGCCACGTGGTTCGCTTTGGCCCAATCCATCAACGCACTCTCGTCCGCGCTTGCCTGAAATGCCTTGACGCGCCCCACGCGCTCCGCGACGACGGCGCGCGCGCCGCCGAACCCCGCGTCGACGACATGGGCCTGGCGTTCTGCGATCGCAGTGACCACGAAACTCCGATCGAACTGCGAGTCCTGGATCACGGCGCCGATGCGGGCATTCTCCCGCAGGTACTGCGCAGAGCGCACCAGGCAGGTTGGTGCCGTGTTGAAGTCGGCGTAATCGGCATGACCTTCCCACTCTGGAAATGTCTCAAGATTGCGCGCGTGTGCGTGGACGACAAGCAACAGAGCGACGCCCGCACTCGCCATCACCACCAGTCCGCGACGCGACACCGCGCGCAGGTGATGCGACGCTTCGACCGCGACCATGGTCGTCACGAACACGACGACGACGAACCACGCCCAGGCATGCGGCCGGTTGAGAAATTCCTCGGGCGCGCCGATCCCTTTCTCGTCCATTGCTAGGAGCATGGACATTCCCATGTAATTCAGGACCACGAGCGCCACGAATGCGATGAGGCGCGGTTCGATGCGCTTTCTTACTTTCCACACGACGATCGGCCCCGCGAACGTCCACCACCCAAACGACCCGAAGATGATCAGCGCGCCAGCCAGCACTGCGTTCGCGAGTCTTGGAAGCTGATGCTTGAAGTAGATCCAGTCGAAGCCCGCCTTCAGCAATCCCTCGGAAAAGCCACCCATCAGGATGTTCACGTAGGCTCGCGTACCGGACAGGTCGAGTCGCAGCGTCGGCATCCGTTCGAGCCGCTGCGACAGAGCCACCACCGCCGCAAAGACGACGACTACACCAATGACGCCCAGGATCCGCCACCGCAAGCGGAAGGTGCCGAAGAACAAGCAGGGGAAAAGCATCATCACCATCGCGTTGGCAACGAACAAGTGAGCCTTGTACGTCACGCAGGTCGCGAGAAACGCATACGCGATCGCGAGCCCTGCGAGACGGTTTCCCCGACAAGCTTCGAGCATGAAAATCCACGCAAGACAGATGCACGCGATGCCGTACAGCATGCCGAGGTTGACCTGCGACATGAAATGGAACGCCAGATAATGCACACCGAAGCCCTGCTGGTATGCGTCGGGCGATGCGACCAGCACGGCGGACGCGACCACGGCCGGCCACCTCGTCCTGAAGGCCATCGCCGGAAAAACGTAGGCGGCCAGTCCCATCAGCAGAAGGCCGAACGGCAACTGGAAGGCCGCATACGCTTCGATCGCCTTGGTCGATGTCAGCGCATCGAGCGCCGCCGGCACCATGTAGCTCCCGAAGTGATAGGCCTGCGCCGGAACGCCCGACAGCTTGATATCCGAGATCGTCGAGAGGCCATGGCCGTTGGCAAAGGCGCTGATCTCCCGAACGTGAATGAACAGATCGAGCCAGACGGTGAAGACCGTGGTCCCGCCGCGCATGGACATCAAAGGCTGCTGGTCCTGGACCCACAGCGTCGCGGCAAGTCCGACGAAGACGATGCAGACGAGTGAGCAAACCTCGTTCTCGAAGGAGCGCGATGGCAGCGGAAGTCTCGCTGGAATCACCATCACGCCGAGCACGGCGATCGACGCGACGACCGCGAGGTTCCCGCCCATGCCGAGCGGCGACAGCAACGTGAGGACGAAGAGCAGCGTGTTGCCGACGAAGAAGCCGACCAGCAGCTCGTAGGCAATGCCCGGATGCCACTCGCAAAGTCGCGACGTCAGCCGCGCGAACAGACTGCCGTAAACAATCGATCCCCACACGCATCCAACCAGAAGTGCCAGAGCAGCGATCGATGGCGCTTGGCTTGCACGCACCAGCCACAACGCCAAAAAGGCGCAGACGACGATTGCCGATGCAAGCCTCACCTGGGCGATCCGTGCGTCCAACGGGGCGACCGCAGTTCGCGGAAGAAACAAGCTGGAGGGGCGGATCATCGACGCACTACGCCGGCCTTGGCGACCAGGGTGCCAAGCCATTCGAGGCGACGTTCACTCGATGCCCGAAAGCTCCGTCTTGCGAAAGATGAAGAACTTCTGCGCCACGTACGACAGCACGCTGGTAACGAAGAGAGCGACCGCCCCGGCCCGATAGGCCGACAGGCCATAGATCGTCAACTTTCCGATGATCACCACGCTGACGAAATAAAGGATGCCCCAAACCAACACGAACTTGACGAACTGCCGCCCACCCGAGTTGCGAAAAACCAGCCGTCCCTGCGTCTTGAAACTGAAGACGATGCCCAGGACCAGCGCGATCAGATTGGCGAACGCGAACGACAGCCCGGCGAAGACGAGTGCACAGTAGATCGCGTAGCTGAAGAGGGTGTTGATGACGCCGACCAAGACGAATCGAACAAGCTGCTTCTCGTACAGTGTCCGAAGATGATTCATCCGTGTCGATGGTTGTCGGAGTTGCGTCGCGGCCCAACGGATCGCGGCCTTGCTTCAACCGGACGACCGCTTTTCGGCAACGACGTAATACTGCGCACCGACCGGTAGCCAAGTCAGCGCACGCTCGATGCCCTCGATCGCCTTCAAGGAAGGTGGGACAAAGAGGCGGTAACGGATTTTCGCGTTGTGGAAACCAGCGATCTCGATCCGCTTCTTCATCACCCCGGCCCGAATCAAGTGGGCGTTCGCGTCGAACGGGCATCGATTGACAACATGTCGGGTGAAGGGATTGAGCGGATTGTGTTCGAAGATGAACAACAGCCCGTCGTCTCGCAGGACTCGATGCAGCTGGCACAACTGTGCGTGATGCTCCTCGTGAGCGATGTGATGGAACACGCACGCGCTGAAGGCGACGTCGATACTGGCTTGAGGCAAGGGGAGATAGGTCCCGTCATACAAGACAAAGCGCGCAAGTTCCGGATGGGCAGCCCTGCCGATTGCGAGGCTCTCCTCGGAAACATCGACGCAGGTGAGTGCCACGTCAGGCAGGCGTCGGCGGAAGGGCTCGACGGAGTTGCCGCACCCCGCGCCGAAGTCGAGCGCCCGACGTGTGTGCGCGCGAACCCGACGACCATCGAGCTCACGCGCAATGTCGGCGATCTTGTAGTCCGCGAAATAGTCCGTGTCGCTTCCATAGTTGCTCAGGCTCTTCTCGTGCATCGCTGCATATTCTGCGGCGAAAGCGTCGAACTCCGCCTTCTTCATGTGTCAGCCTCCTCGTGACGTTGTCTGACTCGGCATCCGGCACTCGCCGGATCTTTCCTGCCTGCCCTTTTCATTCTCACCACTCCTTGCGCTCGCCCACCACGTAACGCAACCGTTCTGACTCCAGGATGCGTGAGATCCCGATCATCAGGTTGGTTGGGGCGCTCGTACGAAGGGGCGACACGACGGACCGAAACTGGATGCGTCTCTTGTAAAGACTCGAAGACCGGGAAGCGCTGGTCACAATGCGTGGCGGACGGCGGGCGATACGCTTGAAGATGGACACGATCTCGCTGATGGTCGTGGGCTGCTCTGATGCGATGATCTTCATGACGCTTTGCCTCGCCGCAACCAACGTCATCGCATCGACCATCATGGCAGCAGCGTCATCTGCCGCGACATAGTCTCGAATCGTGTCGAGAGGGACGAAAATCTGGATGGGTAGATTGCGGATCACGCAACGGGAAATATGGGTCAGCAGACCTTGCTGCTTCATTTTCGCCTGCCCGACGCCATACAACGTCGACAAACGCGCCACGAAAACGCCGCTGCCGAACTTCGAACCATGCTCCATCACCAGACTCTCTTGTTCGAGTTTTGCCCTTGCGTATGGGGTTGTCGGGCTTTGCCCGCTACGCTCGGTGATCACCCGATCCTCGGAGCCGGCATAGATTGCGCCGGCCGAACTGGCGAGCGCGATGCGCCCCGTCGGCGGACGTAGCGAAGATCGCTCGATACCAAGCAGGAGCGCGGCAAGGGCCTGGGTCTCTGTTTGAAGAGCCTCGGCAGGGCTGCTCAACGTGCCGACACCCGCCGCCCACCAGATCTCCCATCGATCCGACGCAGCCGCCGCGTTCGCAAAGCCGTCGAGCGCGTGCTCGAAATCTGCTTGGAGCTGCGTAGCGCTTGTCCAATCGAAACGTCGATTCGGCACGTACATCGTGCAGCCCGTCAGTCCGAGCACGCGCTCGATCGACGAACCGAGCATCCCGCCGCGACCGACGACCCAGGCGATGGTCATCGCTGCGCGGGTCTAGTCGGTCTCGAGGCGACCACGTAAAGCGGTTTGCCCATCGCGATTCCCATCGTCACGGCCAGGTATTCCGAGATCACACCGAGCGCCATGAGGATGCTGCCGGAGAAAAAGGCGACGACGATCAGCAGGGATGCCCATCCCTGAACCGGGATGCGACCTGTGAAGTGTCCGTAAATCGCGTAGAGGCCCAGAACCATTGCGAGCACCATCGACCCCATGCCGACCAGCGTGATCACCCGCAGCGGCCTGGTACCGGTGGTCAGAATCAGGTTCCAGAAATGTCCCAGCAACCGAAAGTAGGAATAGCTCGAGGGCCGATCGAGCTCGTTGCGCAGACGGATCGGGGCGTGGCCGATCCGTCCGGTGATCCAGAACAGTCCGACGTCGAGGTAGACCCCGTTGCCGCAATAGGCGGCCAGCGTCCTGGCGATCTCCCCGTCGATCAACCGGAAGCTGTTGAAACGACCAATCTGATCATTGCCGAGGATCCGCGAAGTGATCGCCTTGGCGGTACGGCTGAACAGGTTTCTCAGCCATCCATGCGGCGGCGGATTAATCGGCCGGGCGTAGACCAGTTGAAGCTGCCCCTCCACGGCTGCGTCAAGCAAGGCGCCGATATCCGCGGGGTCCTGTTGACCGTCCTCGTCGATCGTTGCCACCCAATCGCCCACGGCACCCGCCATGCCCGCTAACGTGGCGGCATGCTGGCCGAAATTGCGAGACAGCCACACCGGTCGAACGAACGGGTACTCCTCCGCCAGCGCCTCGATGGCACGGTCCGAACCATCGGGACCGCAATCGTGAACCAGCAAGACCTCGCAAATCTCGAATCGAAGCCCTCCCGGGGTGCGCTGCTCACGGATTAGCCGCTCGACCTCGCCAATGACGGTGGGCAGCGTCCTCTCTCCGCGGTAGACAGGAATGACCAACGACACGCGATGCAGGGAGGAACCGGGACTGGACTGCATGCGCAGGTGGATTCGATGGAAACGTGCGGAACTTGCAAGCTTGAGGCTACATGGACGACATCTGATATCGCTTGAAGTAGTCGCGCGTCAGTCCTTGCTGCCGAACGAATATACCGAGTAAAGACAGTGATGTGGCGTATTTGCCCGCAAACCGACATCACTTTCAGCACGGGTACAACCGATTGCTCGGCCGCAACAACCGGTCCCGTCGCAATGGCGCTCGCGCCGTCAAAGAAGTGAACCAGCCGTCTCTTCGTCAAGAACTTCCAGGAAGCGCCGGCCAAATTTCGCATCTGGCTCGACGAAGTTTCCTTCGGCCCACTCGTTCCAGGATTTGAGAAAGACGAGCCGATCTTCGGCCGGGCGGTCTTGGACTTGGACGATGGCTGCCCGCAGCGGCTTCCTGAATTTTTCCGGGTCCGCCCCCTTGAGCACGAGTCCGCGACTGCCCGAGCGCGGCGTGTTGTCCCAGTTCGGCAAAACGCACGGGTAGTTGACGAGTGGAACGCCGGGTCGCGGCTCATTCATCGCGAAATCCATCGCTTCCGCGTAGTCGATCACCGTCGGGTGCCCCATCCACCGATGGAATTGACGTTTCAAGCGGTTCTTCATGTTGCGCCAGTGCACCGGATGATTCGTCGACCGGATGCGGGGCATCAGATAGCCCGCGAACAATTGCGGATCGTGCTGGCCGGGAGCCAATTCATGCTGATGCAGGACGAAGTGAAGTCCCGGCAAGCCGTTCGCTCGCGCGGCGGCCTGCCATCGAGCAAGCAAATCTGCCAGGTCTGGAATGGCATATGGCTCATAGATGACGAACAGTGGCTTGCCATCGACCCGCAGATATCGAGGATCGCGAAACGCGCGCAGCAACACCGCAAAGTGCGCGTCGTGATCCTCAGGCCCCGGATAGGTCTGCTCGATCAACGTTCGCTTCGGCTCGCCATGCCAGATGCCACTCCACGTCTGATTTGCCCAGCAAAGACAGAATGGGAAATCCGGTTTCCCCGAAGCGAGCACTTCCTCGAAGGGCCTTTCCAGGAGCCGGCGCCCATTGCCGAACCAATAGTGGTAGTAGCAGAACGCCTCGATTCCGTACTGACGAGCGAGTGCTGCCTGAGCATCCCGAGTCTCCGCCACGCGCAGATCGTAGAAACCCAACTCGCCCGGGAGCACGGGCTGTTGATGTCCGCGAAACAGCGGTTTTGCCTTGGCGACGTTGGTCCATTCCGTGAAGCCGGCTCCCCACCATCGATCATTCTCCGGGATCGGGTGGTACTGCGGCAGGTAAAACGCGATGACTCGGGCTTTACGGTTCGACACGGAACTCCGGCGAAATTGGTTTTGAGTACAAGACAATCAGTTTGACGCGAGCAACTCTGCGAACGCTCACTGACGCCCGCGGATGCGTTTGGCGACGATCTGACCTGCGTGGATGGGTAGTTCGACGATGGTCCTCGCATCCAGGAAGAGCTGTGCACGCAACACGGCCATCGGCAAGGGTTTGCGATGACTGAGACGATGAACGATGTCGTCGGCAAACTCGAATCGCAGCGTCCGGATTTTTTCATCGATGAGTCTGCGCTGACCGCGCGTGAGCGAAAAATCGTACAGCCGCTTGCGATAGCGCAACTCGTTCTGGATGCGGCGCAGGTAGCCGTCGGTCCCCCACCCCGATCCCGCGTACACGTTGACGCCGTAACCATACTGCACTTCGATGCTCGACGAGAAGCAGAAGCGCGCGCCGGCCCGCGCACAGGCGATCCAGAACAGGTAGTCCTCGCCGGCGCTGAAGAAGGCCTCGTCGAAGCGCTGCGCGCGGAAGCGGTCGAAGTCGTAGACCACCGTCGACGTGCCGATGATGTTGCCCGAGATGATCTGGTCGAACATGTCGCCGACGTAGCGATGCAGCGTGCCGTCGGTGCCGATGCGCGGGTGCGCGTCGACGTCGATCCGTCCGGCCCGGGCGAAGCCGCCCACCGTCTGGCCGGGCTGGTACAGGTCGGAGAAATAGAAGTCGTTGCCGTCGTCGAGCGCGCGCGTCGCGTTGGCCAGGTGGCCGTCGGTCCAGGCGTCGTCCGAATCGAGGAACGCCACGCGATGCACGTCCGCCCCCAGCGCATCGAGGCCGCGGTTGCGCGCGGCGGCCGGCCCCGCGTTGGGCTGCACGACGACCGCGATCGGGAAGCGCGTCGCACCGAGCCGCGCGACCTCGGCGGCCGCGGGGACGGGCGACGCATCGTCGACCACCACGATGCGCACGTCCTCGACGTCGCGCTGCGCGAGGATCGACGCGAGGGCGGCGCCCAGCAGACCCTCGGTCCGCTGGAAGAAGGGGATGACGACCGCGAGGCTCATGGGTCGGTCCGGCGGGACGGTCTTGTCGTCGTGCGAAGCATGCGCGGCCTGTCGTCGGAGGGCGCATCGAGCGCCCGGATGTTGTGATGGCGCATCACGACCCGAAGAGGCTCCGCCAGGACGGTCGAGGCCCAAATCTGTCGCGTATCATCGCCGGCCAGCAAGATACTCGAAGGCGCCGTGACTGTCTGCGTCGACCTTCCGCGACGCGCACAACCCCCTGCTCAGCCCATGATCCGACCGACGTTGCACGGACGCTTCGACCGCGCGTTGACCGCCGACCCGTCCCCGAGCGCCCATGACGGCGTCCACGTCGCGATCGTCGGACTGCCCTCCTTCGGCGGCACGCTGGACGCCCAGGTCCGCGAACACGGCAGCGCCGTCGCCCTCGCCGCCGCGTGGCGCTCGCGCGGACTGCGGATGCTCGACGACCTCCACGGCACCTTCGCACTGGCGCTCGTCGACCCCCGCGACCGCACGTTGCTGCTCGCCGTCGACCGCATCGGCATCGAGTCGCTGTGCTTCGGCATGGACGGGGACGTGCTGCACTACGCGGGCGACGCGAGCACCGTCGCCGAGGCGCTGCGCGGCGGCCACGCGCTGGAGTCGGCAGGCACCGGCGGGCTCGATCCTCAGGCGATCTTCGACTACCTCTATTTCCACTGCATTCCCGGTCCCACGACGGTCTACCGCGGTGTCACGCGCTTGCTGCCCGGCCATGTCGTGCAGGTGACCGCGAGCGGCGTCACGGTCACGCCGTACTGGGAGCCTTCGTACGAGGAACGCAGCAGCGACCCCCTGCCCGCGCTCGAGGCCACCTTTCTCGCGACGGTGCGGGCCTCGGTCGCCCGCGCGATCGACGGCGCGTCGCGCCCCGCCTGCTTCCTGTCCGGCGGCACCGATTCGTCGACCGTCGCCGGCATGCTCAAGGAAGTCACCGGCAGCGCGCCGCAGGGCTACTCGATCGGCTTCGACGCCGAGGGCTTCGACGAGATGCAGTACGCGCGGATCGCCGCGAAGCGCTACGGCGTCGCGCATCACGAGTACTACATCACGCCGGCCGACCTGGTCGCGAGCATTCCGCACATCGCGACCGCCTACGACCAGCCGTTCGGCAACTCGTCGGTTCTGCCCACCTACTACTGCGCGAAGATGGCTCGGGCCGACGGCGTCGACCGCATGCTCGGCGGCGACGGTGGCGACGAGCTGTTCGGCGGGAACACGCGGTATGCGAAGCAGCGCGTGTTCGACTATTTCGATCGCGCGCCCGGTCCGGTGCAGAGCCTGCTGCGCGGCACGCTCGGGCCGCGCGCGTGGGACGCGGTGCCGGTCGTCAGGAAAGCACGCAGCTACGTCCAGCAGGCCAGCGTGCCGATGCCCGACCGCACGCAGAGCTACAACCTGCTGATGCGCATCGGCCTCGACAAGATCTTCGAGCCGTCGTTCCTGTCGCAGGTCGATCCCCAGCGTCCGGTGCGTGAGATGCGCACCTGGTACGCGCGCTCGGACGCGACCAGCCTCGTCAACCGCATGCTGGCGCTGGACCTCAAGTACACGCTGACCGACAACGACCTGCCGAAGGTCGTCACGGCGTGCCATGTGGCCGGCGTCGACGTCGCGTTCCCGTTCCTCGACGATGCGCTGGTGGCCTTCGCCGGGAAGCTCGACCCCGACCTCAAGCTCAGGGGACTGAAGCTGCGCTGGTTCTTCAAGCATGCGTTGCGCAACTTCCTGCCGCCCGAGATCCTGACGAAGTCGAAGCACGGCTTCGGCCTGCCGTTCGGCATCTGGCTCGGCCGCGACAAGGCGCTCAACGAACTGGCGTTCGCGAGCCTGGAGTCGCTCAAGGGCCGCGGCATCGTGCGGACGGCGTTCATCGATCAGCTGCGCGCGGACCTGCTGGCCGACCACGCGACGTACTACGGCGAACTGGTATGGGTGCTGATGATGCTCGAGCAGTGGCTGCAGACGCACGCCGCGCCGAAAGCCCTCGCCATCTGAACGTTCAGCGACGCAGCGTCGCGGCGAGCCACTGCTTCCAGCCTTCGAGTCGCAGTGGCGCGAGTCCGACCAGCGCGCGCGCGTAACGGGTCGCTTCGGCGAACTGTCGGTTCGCGCGGTAGTGGAAGCAGAACACCGTGTACACCCGCAGCAGCCGCGCATCGATCTGCGACCGAAAGGCGTCGAAGGCCCGGTCGGCCTTCACGCCCAGCAGCATGCGGTCCTCGCCGAAGTACATCGGCCGCCCGGACTTCGTCAGGCTCCCGCTGCGAATCCGGTAGATGCCTGCGTCGAGCGGCGCGAAGCAGAGGTCCTCGACGTTCGCCATGTGCAGCCACAGGTCGTAGTCCTCGGCGCACACCAGGGATTCGTCGAAGCCGCCCAGGCCCTGCAGCAGCGCCCGGTCGACCTGCACCGTCATCACCTGCATGCAGCCGCAGTCGAGAAGCACGCCGACCGCCCGGTGCAGCGTCGAGACCCGGCCGGCTTCGTAGTCGTGCCGGATATGGCGGTACAGGCAGGGCGACCGCTGCGCGAGCGGCTTGCGCGTCACGCGGGCCGCGTCATCACCGACGTCGAAGTGCGCGGCGCGCCAGCGCGCCTGCGGCAGCGTCGCGAACGCGTCGTGCTGGCGGCGCAGAAAGTCCGGATACCAGAGGTCGTCGGAGTCGAGGAAGCCGATCCACGTCCCGCGCGCCGCGAACACGCCGGTGTTGCGCGCACCCGCCGCGCCCCGGCCGCGTCCGTTCGGCAGCACGCGGACGGACGGCGACATCGCCCGCGCCTCGTCGAGCGCCGCGCGCGTCGCGGGATCGCCGCTCGCGTCGTCGACGATCAGCAGTTCCCAGTAGCCGTCGCCCTCCTGCGCGAACAGCGTCTGGTCGATCACCGAACGGACCGAGTCGAGCAGGATCCGGCCCGTGTCGTGCACGGGCATCACGATCGTGAGCGTCGGGGTGCCGGCGGAGTTCATCGTGCGGCGGCCGCGACGAAGACCTCGACGAGCCGATCGACGGTTTGTCCGCGGTCGTAGAGCCTGCGTGCCTTCGCGAATGCGGCTTCGCCGATCGCGCGGGTCCGCGCCGGATCGGTCAGCAGCGCGACGCACGCCTCGGCGAACGCATCCGGCGTGTCGCGCCGCAGGATCTCGGTCTCGTCGTCGAAGTCCAGCCCCTCCGCGCCCATCGTGGTCGAGACCACCGCCTTGCCGGCCGCCGCGGCCTCGATGATCTTGATGCGCGTGCCGCCGCCGGCCAGGATCGGGCAGCAGACGACGGTGGCCCGGCGGTAGACCTCGGCCAGATCGGGGACGAAGCCGGCGAACTCGACCTGCAGCGGTGCATGCGCATGACTCGGCAGCTTCTCGATTGCCTCGCCCGCGAGCAGCAGGCGCGCCGCCGGAATCCGCCGCAACACGCGGGGAAAGATCTCGTGGATCAGGAACTCGGCCGCGTCGCGGTTCGGTGGATAGCCGTACGCCCCGATGAAGAACAGCACGGGACCGTTGCCGGTCGCGTGCGGCGGCCGCTCGGGAAACGACATGACATTCGGGATCACCGTGGTGTTGGCGACGCCGAGCGTCGCGAGATAGTCGTGGTCGCCCTGCGAACACACCAGGCTGGTCCGCGTGGCGCGGATCGTCGCGAGCTCGCCGTGCCGCAGCGCCGGGACGTCGAGCCAGCGCAGCCGCTTGTCGAATGCGAAGGGGGGGCGCCGAAGCTGCCGCGCGAGGTTGCGATGCTCGATGTCGTCGAGGTCCATGACCACGGGCACGGCGGCTGCACCGGGCCCGGTGGCGGTGGCACCGAGTGCGAGTCGGTGGGCGATCACCAGCGCCGTGTCCGCCGCGAGGTGCGCGCGCACGGCCGCGCGCTGCGCGTCGCCGTTGAGGCGGAAGAAGTCCTCCTGCGCGCGGAAGTCGAGCACGCCCCGCAGGGTCTGCATCATCGCTCCGTGGCGCTTGGTCGCGCGCGGGGCCAGCGACACGGTCGCCGTGATGCCCCAGTGATCGCGCAGCGAGGCCTGCGCGACCTCCGGTCCCACCTGGTCGATCATGTACTGGTCGACGAAGAACAGGATGTCGAGCACGTCGGCGGATCGCGCGGCCGCGTCGAGCAGCATGCGCAGGCGCTGGAACACGCCCCCGACCTTGGTGCTGAAGTCGGACGCGTAGTGGCGGCTGACCAGCAGGACCCGGGGCAGCGGCGCGCCCGTGACCGCGGCTTCGGTCGCGGCCCACGGTCGATGCGCCGACTCCCCCACGTCACGCGGCCTTGCTCGTCGCGCCGCGCACCATGTTGTGGACCAGGCGCAGGCCGAACTTCGTCGTGTTCGCGTCCCAGGGCGTGAAGCGCGCGAGCTGGAAGCGGTCGCTGTCGCGCTTCGACACGCCCCACGCGGTCGACACGGCCGCATCGAAGCCGAGCTCGCGGACCAGCGCGACATGGTTGTGGTCGTAGTCCTGCACGGGCTTGCCGTTCGGATAGGCGAACACCTTGACCCGTTCGCCGAGCGTCTCCTCGAGGTCGCGCCGGCCGTCGACGATCTCGCGGCGCGCCTCGTCGATCGTCAGCGTCGTCAGGATCGGATGCGTGACTGTGTGGCCGCCCACCGACATGCCGTAGCGACGCAGCGCACGGACCTGGTCGCGCGTCATCATCAGGTCGCTCTTGGCCGGCAGGCCGACGACGTCGGCGATCCGCGCGACCTTGATCGACCGCTCGGCATGCGGCAGGTACTTGAGCTGCCCGATCAGTCCGCCGATCGCCGCCAGGCGCTCGGCGTCGGTCCGGCAGGGCCAGACGCCCAGACCCGCCGCACTCAGGTCGAGCGTCGCGCCGCTCGCGGCGCGCACCGACTCGATCACGGTGTCGTTCCACATGCGGCCCCCGTCGAGGAATCCGGTCGCGACGAAGAACGTGGCGTTCAGGCGCAGCTGCGCGAGGATCGGCGTCGCGATGGTCACGTTGTCCGCATAGCCGTCGTCGAACGTGATGCATGCGACATTGACCGGCAGGCTGCCGTCGCGCAGGCGGCGGGCCGCCTCGATCAGCGGCATCACGCGGAAGGCCGACGAGACCCAGCGCATGCGTTCCTCGAACTGGCGTGCGTCCGGCTCGCCGGGCAGCAGCGGGTCGGGTCGTGGCAGCACGCGATGGAAGATGAGGATGGACAGCCGCGGTCCACGCAGCGTCGACAGCATGCGGGCGACGCCCCCCACGGCGGCTGCCATCGAATTGAGGGGACGGTACTTGCGGATCATCGGCGGGTCCGGCAACGGAAATGGGAAACCAAGGCGGGCAGGACGCCCGGCGGATCGCGACGAAGCAGGCGGGCGACGATCATGAGCACGGCGCCGCGATCGCAGGCAACGGACGGCCCGGCGCCGCGACCGCGAGGTTGTCCCCCAGCCATTGCGACGTGCGGCGCGCACCGGACACGTTGAGGTGATCGACGTTCAGCCAGGACGTGACGTCGTCGAGCACTCCTTGCGGCTTGACGATCGGTCCATAGGGCTCATACAGCGCCGCTTCCAGCGGCTGCTCGGGACCACGAAAGAACGGCAGGTAGAGGAAGGTCACGTGAACGCCCCGCTCGCGGGCCAGGTTCAGCAGACTGTCGAGATAAATCCGATTGTAGTGCTTGAGGACGCTGCAACCGCTCGGCAGACGCAGTCGACCCGCGAGACGCTCCTTGTCGTGCAGCGCGGTCCGCAGGAGTGCGGCCTGCTCGTCGAGATAGGCAGCGGGATGGGTGCCCGTCCGCTGCTGGTCGAAGCCGTGCAGCCTTTCGGTGTCGTCCCAGTGCGGTCCCTCGTAGCCTCGCGGCGAGAAGACGAATGCGGACCGGCCAGCCATCGCCGGCATGAAGAGGTCGAGCTGACGGCGCGGCAGCCGCGCCAGGTTGTCGAAGAAGCCGGTGTTGACGATCAGCGGCGACTCGACCAGATCGCCGACGCTACCGAGTCGCTGGAAGGCCGGATGCGGCGCGCGCGGCTCGAAGTCCTGCACCTCGACGACCAGTTCGCGGACGCGCCGCGACGTGAGCAGCTCGCGCACCAGCAACCAGTGCAGGTCGCGACCGAGGTGGGGGACGGCGAAGTTCACCACGTGCACGTCCTGGCCGCGCGCCCGCAGAGCCGCCTCGACGATCCGGCTGTCGACGGCGCTTTGCGTGTGCGAGGTGCCGATGAAGGCCACGTCGATCGGCGTCTCGTCGAAATGGATGCGTTCGTAGATCCACTTGATGCGCAGGTAATGCTTGCTCTCGGTCGCGGCTTCGGCGAAGCGCTGGTAGCGATCCTGGGGCAGCAGGGAGAGACCGGTCAGCGCCACGAGGGTCGCCAGGGCGATCAGCAACAGGAAACGGGGAGCGGACACCGGGCGCTCGACCGTCAGAAGTTGAAGTAGAGGAACTCGCTCGGCCGCGAGAGGTTCATCAACGCGAGCGCCGCGAGGCCGCCGAGCGCGAGAGCCAGTCCCGCGCCGGGTCGCACCCAGGTCGCGGCACCCGTGTCGCGGACCTCGACCCCGATCGACGGGCGGTCGGAGACCCAGCGCGCGACGAACTGCTGCGAGTTCGGCAGGAGCGTCGTCACCGTGAACAGGGCGACACACCACGTCCAGGTCTGGATCAGCGCATCGCGCGTCCCGGCGAAGACGCTGGCCGTCGAGGACCCGCCGGCGTTCAGGCCCGCCATGCCCGACAGCATCGTCGTCGCGCCCTGGAAGCTCGTGGCCCGGAAGAAGACCCACGCGATCACCACGGCGAAGAACGTGAGGAGCGAGCCTGCGACGACCTCGATGCGGCCGGCCGGGCCGCCGATCCGGCCGCGCAACGCGCTCCAGCGATGGTTGATCACGAGATAAAGGCCATGCAGCCCGCCCCAGATCACGAAGGTCCAGCCCGCGCCGTGCCACAGGCCGCCGATCAGCATCGTCAGCATCAGGTTGCGAAGTCGCCGGCCTTCCCCGCTTCGATTGCCGCCCAGCGGGATGTAGACGTAGTCGCGCAGGAACGTCGACAGCGAGATGTGCCAGCGCTTCCAGAAATCCGAGATGCTGGTCGCCTTGTAGGGCGAGTCGAAGTTGAACGGAAGCTTCACGTTGAGCATCAGCGACAGCCCGACCGCCATGTCAGAGTAGCCCGAGAAGTCGAAGTAGAGCTGGAACGTGTACGCGAGCGCCCCGCCCCAGGCCTGCCATGCCGTCAGCGCCTGGCCGTGTTCCGCCGCGTCGAACACCGGACCTGCGTAGGCCGCGACGCCGTCGGCGAGGAAGCACTTCTTGAACAGCCCGAGGATCAGGAAGACCATGCCGATCGCGAAGCGGTCGCGGTCGAAGCGATAGGTCGCCGGCTTCGCGAACTGCGGCATCACGTCCTTGTGATGGATGATCGGACCGGCGATCAGGTGCGGGAAATAGGTGACGAACAGGATGTAGTGGAGGACATCCTTCTCGGTCGCCTTGTTGCGATAGGTGTCGACCAGGTAGGCGAGCTGCGTGAACGTGTAGAACGAGATGCCGAGCGGCAGCACGACGTGCGCGAGGGCCAGGTCGAGGCCGGTCAGCGCGTCCAGGTTGACGATCAGGAAGTCCGCGTACTTGAAGTACGCGAGCGCCGTGAGGTCGATCGTGACCGCCACGACGAGCAGCAGCTTGCGGCGCACCGCCTGGTCCGCACGGCACGCGTCGATCAGGCGACCGAACAGGAAGTTGATTGCGATCGACAGCAGCAGGATGGGAACGTAGCGCGGGTTCCACCAGCCGTAGAACACGATCGACATCGCCGCGAGCCAGCCGGCCGCGAAGCGCGCGTTCAGGCGGCCCAGCAGGAAGAAGCCGATCAACGCGACCGGCGCGAATCCAAGCAGGAAGATGTACGAATTGAACAGCACGACTAAACGCTAGCGCGGCCGGATCGCGGTCCCCACGCACCCCGGTGGGCCGACCGGCAGCCACCGGCGTTCATTGGAAGACCACGCGCCGATAGGCGAAGAAGCTGTAGGCCATCAACACGCCGCTCGCCATCGCGACCGCCACGAGCACAGGCACGCCGAGCAGGACCAGCACGCTGTACAGGAGGAAGTTGAGCGCAGCGCTCGACAGCGCGATCGCCGCGTACCGCATCAGCTCGGCGCGACTCTTCGGGCGGGACGTCCTGAACGTCAGGCTGCGGTTGAGCAACCAGGTCACGACGATTGCCGCCAGCAGCGGACCGATGCGCGCGCCGACCGGTGGCAGTCCCGCCTGCACGAGCAGCCACGTGCCGCCGGCGTCGACCCCGAAGCCGATCCCACCGACGATGACGAAGCGGACGAACTCGAACCCCATCGTCAGGGGCGCTTGAGCTGCGGCATGCGCAGGTAGGCCAGGCGCTTCTGTTCGAGACGTCCGGCCGCGACGCTGTCGAGGATCAGTCCTGCGAGCAACGAGATCGCTGCCAGCAGCATGATCCCGGTCGACAGGACAGCAGTCGGCAGGCGTTCGACCAGCCCCACTTCGAGGAATCGCTCCACCACGGGCGCTGCCAGGCCGACGGACAGACCGGCGAGGGCCACGGCGATGTAGCCGAAGAACCGCGCCGGCTTGATTTCCTTGAACAGCAGAAGCTGCGTGACGAGGATCCGGACCGCGTCGCGATAGGTGTTTAGCTTGCTGAACGAGCCTTCCTCGCGCGAGCCGTAGTCGGTCTCGATCTCGGCGATCGGCATGCGCAGCTGGCTGGCCTGGACCGCCATCTCGGTCTCGATCTCGAAGCCCGACGAGATCGCCGGGAAGGTCTTGACGAAGCGCCGCGAGAACACGCGATACCCCGAGAAGATGTCCGTGAAGAGCGGTCCGAACAGTTGCCGGTAGAAGCGGTTGAACAGCTTGTTGCCGAAGCCGTGTCCCTTGCGATGCGCGTTCTCGTAGACGTTGCGCCGCGTGCCGACGACCATGTCGAGATGGTCCGCGACGAGGCGCCGGACCATCGCCTGGGCGACCGTCGGGTCGTAGGTGCCATCGCCGTCGGCCATCAGGTACACGTCGGCGTCGATATCCGCGAACATGCGCCGCACCACATTGCCCTTGCCGGGCCAGGGCTCGGCGCGGACGATCGCGCCGGCGCGGCGCGCCTGGACGGCGGTATCGTCGGTCGAGCGGTTGTCGTAGACGAAGACGCGCGCGGACGGGAGCGCGGCACGAAAGCCTGCCACGACGCGGGCGATCGACAGTCCTTCGTTGTAGCAGGGGATCAGCACCGCGACTTCGAGCCCTTCGAGGAAGCGCTCGAACTGCGGCATCGTCATCGGTGCGTCGGACGCCACGGCGAGCGCGCCGTCATTGCCGGAGGGCGCATCGATCAGCGAGAGCGGCGCGGAGGTCGATTCGAGGACGGTCATTTCGCCACCTCCGCATTGCCGAACGGGACCACCGGCCGGGCGTAAGCGCCCTGCCCGCGCCAGTCGTCGCCCCGGGGTCGCCCGGGTTTCGGCGGTGCAGCGTCGACCACCTCGTCGTCCAGGGACACGCTGCCGAAGCGCTCGCGACGGTCGAACCCGACCGGCCCCGCCACCGGCGCCCGGGAGTTGTACGCCTTGACGGCCAGTGCGCGGGTGGCGACCACGATCACCATCACGTAATAGGGCACGTCGAAGTAGGCCAGGCTCAGGAACGCGCCACCCACCGCGTAGCCGATCATGCTGACCTTCATCATGTCGAGCATCGGCGAGACCCATTCGAGGCCGGCGATCCCCTTGGCCTTGCGCTTGCCGTCCGAGGCCGCCATCCACGTGAAGGCGCCGATCAGGACGAACAGGAACAGGCCGACGAAGCCGTGCTCGCCGAGCACCTGAAAATAGATGCTGTGCGCGGCATGCACGTCGAGCGGGTTCGGCGCATAGCGGCCGAAGGTGTCGTAATCGTAGATCTCGAAACCGCCACCGAGAGGTCTGTCGACCGCCAAGTGGAAAGCCATCCACCATGCGTTGATGCGACCCTGGGCGGACGAATCCTCGTCATAGGTCCCGATGGTCTGCATCCGCGCGAACCATTCGGGCGGCATGAACGACAGCACGACGAGGCCCGCACACGCCAGTGCCACGCCCATGATGAACTTGTTGCGGCTCTTCCACCACAGGAAGGCGGACATCGCGGCGATCGCCACCAGCGCGCCGCGCGAGTGGCTGCCGATCGCCGCGAACGCGGACATCAGCATGACTCCCGTCATCGCGACCCGCTGCCACTTCTGCTTGAGGCCGATCTGCACGTAGCGCATCAGCGGGATCGTCATCACGAGCGCCAGGGCCAGCTCGTTGTTGCCTTCGATGAACGAGCCTTCCGGTCCCCAGACCAGGAAGTTGCCGCCGTGCAGCACCGTGAAGATGCCGCCCTTGACGCCGTAGAACGCCAGCGACGCGACGATGATCCAGATCACCCAATGGATCTGCTTCTTGTCGTGGATCACGGCCACCGCGACGAAGGTCATCAGCATGATCTTCATCACGCGAAGCCACATGTCGAAGCCCGAGCCGTCGTGGAACGGGAACAGCGACGTGATGCACATCCAGATCGTGAACAGCAGCAGCGCGACGACCGGTGGCGTGAACGCGAGCCGACGTTCGTCCTTGGTGATCGCAAGCGCGAGGAACGTGATGATCGCGGTCGCCGCAGCGAACTGCAGGCCGTAGGCGAAGCCGTAGGTCAGGCGGTGCGGATTCATCACGCTCAGCCAGACCCACATGATCACGCCGAGCGAAGGCCGCTTGAGCATGGAGGGAATGCAAGCGATGAAGAAGACAAGCAGGGCGATGTCACGCATGGTCGGCTCCGACGGCGCTACGAGGCCGTGTACGACGCGGCACGCAGGTGCGCGAAGCGGCTGGGAAAGATCAGGACGAGTGCTTCAATGGTTGCTGCACGATTCACCAGCCAAGCGCAGATGCAATAGATCGCGGCTCCGAATGCGACCAGAGCTGCAAATCTCGGAACGTCGCCGATCCCGTCCAGCAATCGTCGCGCCCCTTCCACGGCGACGAACATCACCGCGGCACTCAGCAGCGGCCGCCAGATCTCCGAGATGACGCCGGGCATCGAAAGCCCGAGTGTGGGCAGTGCACGAAACATGTTGAGCATGAACATCAGCGGCGTCACGACGAGCCATGCGACGCTGAGTCCGACGATGCCGTAGCGTGCGCCGACATAGAACAATGGGACGAGCAGGAAGAAACCGATGACATTGGTGATCATCGCGATGTCAACGCGACCCATGCTCATGATCGTCGTGGAAATGATCGATCCGATCATTCGAAACGGAATTGTCAGCGCGATCAACGTCAACGGCAGGATCGATTCCTGCCACGCGGGGCCGATCGCAACGCGCACGAGTTCCGGAGCAACCGCCCCAATCCCCCACAGAATCGGGAAAGTCGCGAAGGCCATCAGCCGGACCCCAAGGCGGGTGTTCGCCGCCACCGCACGAGAATCGTGCTGGATCTTGGCAAACGCGGCGAAAGCCACGCCGTTGATGATGCCCGCAGCGCGCTGCATCGGCAGCGACGCGAGATGGACGGCCACCGAATAAAAACCCAGCAGATCCTTCCCAAGATATTTGCCCGCGATCAACAGGTCGGCTTGCGAAGACCAATACCAGACGATTCGCGTGATCAAGAGGTTTCCGCCAAAGCCCCACAGCTTTCTGGTCTCGCCCAAACGGAACGACGGTGAGTAGATCCGTGTCGCACTGGAGAGCAACAGACCTACGCGAACAGGCACGCCGATAAGACTGCCGAGCACTAGTGCCCAGGGCCCAAATCCGCAAAGTGCTAGTCCAAGCGTGCCAACGTTGCCTGCAATTCCCGTCAAGATGTCAATGCGCGCGGACGTCCGGAAGCGCATCTCGCGCTGAAGCAAGCCGCTGTAAATCGAAGCGATGCCTGAGCCAAGGAATCCGATGGCAGACACTCGCGTCATGTCGACCAGGCGCGTCTCGCCATAGAACGCCGCGATGGCTGGCGCAGCGATCAACATGAGCCCGCAAACCAGCGCATTGAGAATCAGAGCCGCCCCAAAGGTCCGGCGAATATCTTCCTTCTCAAGAGTGGACGCCTGCACGATCGAGGAACCGAAACCCATGTCGCCGATCATGGCCACGAAGGTCATGACCAGCGTCAGCATCGCAACCAATCCGTAATCAGCGGGCGTGAGCAACCGGATCACAAACAACGTGATCCCCCAGTTGACGATCTGGCCAGCCAACTTGGCGAGCGCAGACCAACGCAACGCCGACATGACCTGCGCCTTCATTCCCGGCGCGGTAGCTTGTACCGTGTCCGCCGGTTGCTGATTTCGCACGCTCACCAGGGCCTCCGGTAGGCGAGTACAAAACGACCTGGAAACACGCAGTCCACCGCAACTGCCCAGCGATTTGCAGGGGCTGAGACCATTTGGCCGTCCCGCAACGACCACGCGCGATCATTTGCAAACCGGTTTTCCTTCAGAGGAAACTCTCCGTTATGCAGACGGATATGGCTGAACCGGCGAACTGCGAGCAACAAGCGATTGCCGCAGCACTTGCTCTCCAACTGGGGACGCAAAGAGCTCATCTCTTCTCCGTGCGCGCGAGTTCATGGTGGAGGATCGGGCGCAGTGACTCAAACAGCCGTTCTTGCCCCCGACTGGTCTCGTCCCAGCTGTAGTGCTCCGCATAACGGCGCGTGGCTGCCCGTTCGGGAGGCGCGGCGAAAAGCGTCTGCAGCGCCGCTGCGATAGCGTTGGCTGTACGCTGCTCGATGATCAGCCCGGCCTCTGGCGCCATGACGATCTCAGCGGTCCCGCCGACATCGGTGGCCACGACCGGCGTCCCGCAGGCCATCGCCTCGAGCAGCACGTTCGGCCATCCTTCGTGGGACGACGCGAGCACCAGCACGTCGGCGCACGAATAAAGCGCGGCGAGGTCGTCGTGCGACTGCTGGCCGATCAGCCGCACGCGATCGGAGACGCCGTGCTCGGCGGCTCGCGCCAGCAGCGCGTCGCGCTCGCCGCCGCTGCCCGCGATCAGGAGCTGCACGCCGGGCAGGGTGGCGATGGCGTCGATGACCAGGTCGAAACCCTTCAGCGGATGCAGGCGGCCGACGGCGACGACGGTCTTGCGCGACCCGTCGACCTGGTAGCGCGACCGCGCCGCGTCGCGGTCGACCGGACGAAAGCGCGTCGCATCGACGCCGTTGCGCAGGACGACGGTCCGGCCGGCGTCGGCGCCCAGCGCGACCACCCCGTCGCGCAGCGCGCGCGAGACGGTGATGATCCGGTCGGCGACACCGGCAGCCCAGACGATCGCGCGACGGGCGACCGGATGGTGGGCGATCTGGTTGATGTCGCTGCCGCGTGCGGTGATCACCAGCGGCAGGTGGAACCAGCGGGCCAGCAGCGCGGCGGCGACGCCGTCCGGAAAGAAGTAGTGCGCGTCGATGGCATCGAAGCGCGCGCCGCCGGCGATCAGGCGGGCGATCGTCGAGCGGGCACCGAGCGCCATCGCCAGCGGCGCGACCAGCGCGCCGAGACCGGGAATCGTCGGGTAACGCGGATGCAGGACCTGCAGTCCGTGCCGCTCCTCGTTGCGCGGCACGCGGGCGAACGCGGCGTAGCGCCCGAAGCGCGGGTGCGTCCAGGGGAACCACGGCACCGGTGCGACGACGACAGCCGACGTGTGGCCCGCGGCGACGAGCTGCACCAGCCGGTTCTCGACGAACACGCCGTGGCCGGGATTCACGGCATTGGGATAGAGCGACGTGAACGTGAGCAGGTTCATCACGCGTACGTCCGCTCGTCGGTCGGCGGCGTCTCGGCGGCGGCCGGTGCGCCACCGGCCCCGTCGCCGTCGCGCGCCATCGGCGTCGGCGCGTAGACCGGCCGACCGTTGCGGCGCAGAAGCTCCTCGAACAGGGCGGTGACCCGTTCGGCGTTGCGCGACCAGGTGAGGCCCTTCTCGGCGATGGTCCGCCGAGCGCCGCTTGCCACGCGGGATCGCAGCGCTTCATCGGTGCTGAGCCTTCCGATCGCGTTGGTCAGGCCTTCGGGGTCCTTCGGATCGAACAGCACCGCGTTGACGCCGTCGTCGAGCACCTCGCAGATGTTGGGCTGGTTCGGCGCGACGATCGCGCGGCCCAGCGCCAGGTATTCGAACAGCTTGAGCGGCGACGCGTAGGACACGACGGCCGGTTGCAGCGCGATGTCGAACGTCGACACGTAGACCGGGATCTCCTCGCGCGGCACGATGCCGGTGAAGACCACTCGGGACGCGATGCCGAGCGCCTCCGCCTGCGCCTCGAGCGCCGCCCGGGCCGGCCCGTCGCCGATCACGAACAGCATGCGCGGATGCTCGGCGCCGTCCTTCGCGATCGCGCTGATCACGCGATCGAGGCCGTGCCAGTCGCGCACGAACCCGGTGAAGCCGAGCACGATGCGGCCGTCGAGCTGCCAGCGCGCGCGCACGGCGTCGGTGTCGAAGGGACCGGCGAAGTGCGCGAGGTTGATGCCGTTGGGAATCACCTCCATGCGCGACGCGGCACCGGCCTCCTCGCGCAGGATCGAGCCGAGTACGGCCGTCACGGGAAGCAGCACGTCGGCGCCACGCCACGCGGCGAGCTCGCTCGCGCGCGCGAGACCGTCGAGGGCGATGCCGTCGAACTTCTTGCGCTCGTCGTAGATCGGCGCGTTGACCTCGAGCAGCAACGGCAGCCCGTAGCGTCGACGCGCCCTGGCGCCCGCGGTCGAGAACAGGTTGTAGCGCTCGTACATCACGTCGGGGACGAACGCATGGATCGCGTTCGACAGGCGGCGGTAGGCGTGGACGCCGTAGGCCCACTCGGCCAGTTCGTAGAGCGCCTGCGGCAGCCGTTTCTTGAGCCACGCGACGAGGCCCGCGTCGGCGCCGAACTCGGCGCTGTCGACGGCGTTCGGGCCGACCACCAGAACCTCGTGCCCGAGCGCGCGCAACGCCCCCACGAGTTCTTCGAGGTGAACGTACTGCCCGTCCTTGGAACGGATGCGATGGTGGTAGAGGATCTTCATGTCGAGCGGCGGTGCCGCGCGTCGGCCGGAACCGGCTACGCGGCCTTCATCGTCAGCGGCATGCCGCCGAAGGCAGTGCCTTCGACCTGGCCGTGGCCCTCGACGACGTTCTTGAGGAACGCGTCGAACATCAGGATCGTCCAGATCGGCGTGCTGTGGTCGCGCGCGCCCGACTGGTGCTGCTCGACGATGCGCTTCAACGCGTCACGGTCGAACCAGCCGGTGTCGTTGAGCCGCTCGCCGAGCAGCGCCGTCTGCACGCGACCGGCCAGCGGACCGCGGAACCATTGCGCGAGCGGGATCGAGAAGCCCATCTTGGGCCGGTACATGATCTCGTTCGGCAGGAACGGCTCCATCGCCTTCTTGAGCAGGTACTTCTGCTCGCCGTTGCGGATCTTGATCGACGACGGCAGTGTGGCCATCCACTCGACCAGCGGATGATCCATCAGCGGCTCGCGCACCTCGAGCGAGTGCGCCATCGACGCGCGGTCGACCTTGGTGTTGATGTCGCCGACGAGATAGGTCTTCAGGTCGATGTACTGGATCTGCGCGAGCGCATCGTCGGTCGGCGCGCGCTGCGCGTGGCGACGCATCACCTCGATCGCGCTGTAGCCGGCGAGCTCGCGCTTGAACGCGGGGCTGTACAACTGCTGGCGCAGGGGCGAGCGGATCAGCGACATCGTGTGGAAGTACGCCTCGACCGAGTCACGACCGAGGGCCTCGAAGGTCGACTTGGCGCGCAGCACGCGCGGCGCCCAGTCGGCCTTCGGATAGGCGCGCCCCAATGCGCCGAAGACGGGCTTGCGGATCCCGAGCGGGAAGGTCGAACGCAGCTTCTCTTCCATCAGGTGGAAGCGATAGCGGCGATAGCCGCCGAAGGTCTCGTCGCCACCGTCGCCGGACAGCGCGACCGTGACGTTCTTGCGGGCGAGCTGGCAGACGCGATACGTGGGGATGGCGGAGCTGTCGGCATAAGGCTCGTCGTAGAGGCGGGCCAGCGTGTCGATCAGGTCGAAATCGTCGCTCTCGACGACTTCGCGACGATGCGTCGTGCGATAGCGGTCGGCGACCTGTTGCGCGTATTCGGTCTCGTCGAACTTGGCTTCCTTGAACCCGATCGAGCAGGTGTTGACCGGACCCGACGACAGCCCTGCCATCATGGCCACGACCGCGCTCGAATCGACGCCGCCGGACAGGAAGGCGCCGAGCGGCACGTCGGAGATCATGCGCAGCCTGACCGACTCGCGCAGGCGTTCGACCAGTTCCTCGCAGGCCTCCGCGTCGCTGAGCGACGACCCGTTGCTGACGTCGAAGCGCACGTCCCAGTATTCACGCGAGGCCGGGATGGTCTGGCCGCGCCGGATCGCGAGCGTGTGCGCCGGCGGCAGCTTGAAGACGTCCTTGAAGACGGTGCGCGGCTCGGGCACGTAGCCGAGCGCGAAGTATTCCTCGACGGTCTGCGGATCGATCACGCGGACCAGGTCGGGATGCGCGAGCAGCGCCTTGAGCTCGGAGCCGAACAGCAGCATGCCGTCGGGCAGGATCGTGTAGTACATCGGCTTCACGCCGAGCCGGTCGCGGGCCATGAACAGGGTCTCGCGATTGCGGTCCCACAGGCCGAACGCGAACATGCCGCGAAAGCGCGTGACGCAGGCCTCGCCCCACTCTTCCCACGCGTGGACGATGACCTCGGTGTCGCTGCGGGTGCGGAACTTGTGGCCGCGCGCCGACAGCTCGACGACCAGTTCCTGGTAGTTGTAGATCTCGCCGTTGAAGACGACCACGACCGTGTTGTCCTCGTTGTAGAGCGGCTGGTGGCCGGTGGACAGGTCGATGATCGACAGGCGCCGGTGCCCGAGGCCGACGCCGGCCTCGAAGTGGAAACCGTCGTCGTCGGGGCCGCGATGCGCGATCGCGTCGTTCATCGCCGTGAGGATCGCCCGCGGGACGTCGCGGCGCGAGCGCGTGTCGAAGATTCCGGTGATTCCGCACATGGGAGGCTCTCGGTGTTCGTGGTCTGGATCAGGAGCGGCCGGAGCCGACGGCCGCCGACGGCGTCGCCGCGCGCGGTGCGAGCCGGCGCGCGGTCGGACAGCGCGCGTCGAGCAGCGTGTCGTACAGCTCGGCGTATTTCGCCACCATCGCATCGATACTGAAGTGCGCGACGACCCGCTGGCGCCCCGCCGCTCCTTCGGCAGCGACGCGGCGCGGGTCCACGGCGTATTCGCGCAGCACGGCGGCCATCGCGTCCGCGTCGTCGCTGGGCACCAGCGCACCGGTGCGCCCGGGCTCGATCAGTTCGGCGTTGCCGCCGACGCGCGTGGCGACGACCGGAAGCGCACAGGCCATCGCTTCGAGGATCGTGTTGGAGATGCCTTCGGCCAGCGACGGCAGCACGAAGAGATCGAAGCCGGCCATCAGGGCCGGGACGTCGTCGCGCGTGCCGGTCATCCAGACGCGTTCGGCGAAGCCCGACGACGCGACCCGTGACTCGAGCGCCGCGCGGTCCGGGCCGTCGCCCGCGACGACGAGACGCCAGCGGGTCGACGCAGGCCCCGCGTCGCGGCACGCGCGAGCGAACGCGTCGACCAGCAGCGCCTGATACTTGACCGGCGACAGCCGGCCGACGGTGCCGACGACGAACAGGCCGGCATCGGGGAAACGCTCGCCCACCGGGCCGCCGCGATGCGATCCGCCGGCCACCCGCGGCGCAAAGCGCGTCATGTCGACGCCGTTGCAGATCTGCGCGATGTCGCGCGACGGAACGCCGATGCGGCCTTCGAGATAGCGACGGATCTCGCCGGACAGCGCGACGTGACGATGGATCAGCGGCCGCAGGAGCTGGCGCTGCAGATGGTGGCTGCGCTTGCCGCCCGCGACATCCTGGACGTCCCATCCGTGCTCGCCGTGCACCCGGATCGGCACGCCGGCCAGCGCGGCCGGCAGCTGCGCCTCCGACGCGGCGATGTTGCGCGTGTGGACGATCGCCGGCTTGATCGTGCGGAACAGTCGATACAGGTCGCGATAGATCGCGAAGCCGTGACCCGGCGGCTTGTGCAGCGCGTGGAACGCGACGCGCTCGCGCGTGACGCGCTGGCGGAAATCGCTGACTTCGGTCAGTGCGATGACGGCATGGTCGAAGCGATCGGCGGGCAGCCGGTTGATGAGATTGACGACGCCGTTCTCGAGCCCGCCGACGTCGAAGCGATAGACGACGTGGGCGACGAGCGGACGCGTCTCCACGGCATTCATCGCCGCGCCTGTTCGCGGATCGCGGCGAGGCGCGCGACGATCTCGGGTTGCGCGGCGGCGACGAAGGCCTCGAGCGTCTGGCCGGCCCTGGGATCGGACGGTCCGTCCATCGGCGTCGTGACGACGATCACGGCGGAGTCGTCGCCGCGGCCGGTCAGCTTGTCGAACGCGTTGTAGGCCTTTGCCAGATAGTTGCTGGTCGTCAGGCGTCCGTTGATCCAGTACCAGCGCCACGTGAGCAACCGTTCGTTGCCGGCGGTCGTCTCGCCCTTGACCTCGTTCTCGACGACCGACAGCGGCGCACCGCCCGCGGTGACGCTGCGCGAACGCTGCGCGACCGATCCCCAGTGCCTGTCGTTGACGACCACGACCTCGTTGCCGTACGTGACCAGCGCGCCGTTGCTCAGCTGGCCGCTGTAGTAGGCGACGAACAGCGCCACCTTGCGGTCGCCGGACGCGAGCGTGGTGTTCTCGGTCGTCCGCGCGTTCAGGTAGTGCGGCGCGAAGCTGCTGAACGACTCCGCCTTCTGCCATCCGGCGATCCCGTCGATCGCGATGCGGCCCGGGTGCGCGCTGTCCGCGAGGCGCTCGACGAAGTTGCCCAGCGCCGGCCATGGCGCCGCGACCGCGATCACCGCGGCGGTCATCAGCGCGAAACCGCGCGTGGGCGTGCCGCCGGTCGGCGCGACGGGTGCCGCTGCGTCGACCGGGGGCGGAGCGAGATCGGCCTCGTCGTCGTCGCGCCAGAAGTTGCCGACCCAGAACAGCAGCATCATCACGAGGCCGAAGAACAGCCAGCCGTAGATCAGGTGGTCGACTCCGGTCGCGAGCACGTTGCTCGACAGGTGGGCCAGCATCACGATCATGTACGCGCGGACCCAGTTGGCGACGATCGGCACGAGGATCGACGCGACGATGAAGGCCGCGCGGCGCCACGGACCGCGGTAGTTGAGATACGCGAACAGGAAGCCGAGCGTGATCGACGCGATCAGGTAGCGCAGGCCGCTGCAGGCCTCGACCACCGACCAGCTGCCGCTCGGGATCGTGAAGTAGTTGCCTTCGCGGAACACCGGCACGCCGCTCAGCCGCAGCGCGGCGACCGTGAAGTCCGCGGTGTGGTCCATCAGGGTCGGCATGAGGAAGTCGCCTGCCGGCACCGCGAAGAACAGGAACGCGAGCGGATACAGGATGCGCTTCGTGACGTCGTTGCCGAAGATCGCCCAGACCAGGCACGGCACCATGGCGACGAACGCGTACTGCTCCGGCGCGTGCACGCCGGCCGAGTGCCCGGCCAGCCAGAACAGGCCGCAACCGACGAGCGGGATCAGCGCAAGCGGCTGCGCCTTCGGCACCGTGGTCGCGAGCCGATGGCGCAGGCGCCAGATCAGCCAGGCGCTGACCGGGAAGATGACGTAGCCGTGCGCGAACGTGCCGGTGCGACCCCAGCCGTCCCACAGGTCGAGCACCGTGTCGATGTAGATCGCGATCAGCGCCGCGAAGCCGAACGCGAACAGCAGCCCGGCGCGACGCCACGGCGACACGACGACGGCCGCCCGTACCGGCGGAGACGGATCGAGCGGCGCACCGTGCGACGGCTCGCCGGCCGGGCGCCGTGCCCGCGCGCCGGGGCCGGCCTTGGCAGGTCCGATCGACACGCCGTCGACGGTGGTGGCGCGGGCTTCAGGCATGTTCGACTTCGGTGGCCAGCAACGGGCCCGGCGGATTGCGGCGCTTGAAGCGCTGTCCCGGGGCAATGGCATTCGGGTCCGCGTCGCGCGGCGTGATCTCGAAGAGCTGGTCGACGCTGCGGTCGAAGCCGGAATCGAAGCAGCGATCGATGCGGGCCAGGTTGCGCGACCAGTCGTAGTTCTCGAGCACCGCCTGGCGCCCCGCACTGCCGAGCGCGGCGCGGGCGACGGGATCGTTGAGCAGCTCGACGACGGCGCGCGCGAATCCGTCGGCGTCGTCGGCGACCTGGAAGTCGCGGCCCGGCACGGCGTTGATCGCGAGCGCCGACGTGTTCGAGACGACGGTCGCCGCAGCCATCGCCATCGCCTCGAGCGCCTTGTTCTGGATGCCGCGCGCGAGCCGCATCGGCACGACCACGACGCCGGCATGCGCGAGATACGGCCGCACTTCGGCGACCGTGCCCGTCACGTGGATCTCGTCGGCGCGCGCGAGCGAGCGAACCTCGGCGGTGGGCCGGGCGCCGACGATCCAGAAGGTCGCGTCGGGCAGCTGGTGGCGGATCAGCGGCAGCACCTCGCGGCTGAACCAGGCGGCCGCATCGATGTTGGGCTTGTAGTCCATCGCGCCGGTGAAGACGACGCTGTGGTTGCCCGCGTCGCCGCGACGGTGGCGCCAGCCCGCGGGCGCGTCGGTGTGGTCGGGCGAGAAGAACTCGGCATCGACGCCGTTCTCGACCGTCAGGACCGGCGAGATCAGGTCGCCGGCGAGCCGCCGGAACAGCGCGGATTCGGGCCGCGTGACGAATACGCTGGCGATCGCGCGCGACGCGCTGTAGCGCTCGAACGCGAGCAGGCGTTCGGCCTCGCGACGATAGATCCACGCCATCCCGCGGCCGCTGGCCTTCGCGTACTGGTTCCACTTGTCGGAGTCGACGTCGACGAAGTCGATCAGGCGCTCGACGTCCTCGAGATCGTTGACGTACTGCGCCATCGGCGACGAGAACACCACGACGCGGCGCACCCGCTTGCGCTCGACGAGGTCCTCGACCCAGCGCGTCATGCGCGCGTTGCGGTAGTACGGCAGCGCCAGCGCCTCGCCGGTCGCCAGACCCACCACGCTGCGCAGCTTGGCGCGGCGCGGCGACAGCGGCAGGCACAGCATCTCGCCGCCACAAAGGGCCTTGACGGTGCAAACGTGCTGCCAGTCGTCGGCGTCGTCGATGAACGTGCCCACGTGGACGCGATAGCGCTTCGCGAGGTGCTTGAGCACGTGGTACGAGCGCAGCTTGTCGCCCTTGTTCGGCGGGTAGGGAATGCGGTGCGCGAGGAACAGGAGGTCTTCCATCAGCCGAGGCTCCGCGCGATGTGGGGACCGAGGCGATTGGCGACCGACAGCGGCAGCTTCTGCCACAGCGCGATGAACGCGCGGTACTTCGGGTTCAGCGGATTGTTCTCCGGCACCTCGGTCGCGCGGATCAGCTTGTATTCGTAGGCGAGCGGCTGCGGCACGAAGCCCCAGTTGCGCTTGAAGTCGTAGGGGCCGGTGCCGACCTTGCTGCGGCCGTAGTCGAACAGCGTGCGGCCGTCGGCGGCCGAGCGGCGCATCAGCTCCCAGTACTTGAAGTCGTTGGCCGCGGTCTCGCGCGAGACGACCGCGTCGCCCGCGTAGTACGGCAGGACCTCGTTGCGAAACAGGAAGCTGAGCACGCTGGACACCGCCTTGCCGTCCGGCGTGACGACGGTCAGGGCCTGGCAGTCGTCGCCGAAGGTGTTCTTGAGCGTCTCGAAGTAGCGGCGCGACTGCGCCGGCGTGCCGTGGCGATGGACGTTGTCGGCATACAGCGCGAAGAAGCGGTCGAGGTCGTCGTCGACCGCGCTGACGAGACCGGCCTTGATGCCCTTGCGGACCATCGCCCGCTGCTTGCGCGGGATCGCCAGCATGTTGGCCTCGTCGTCGGCCCCGATGTCCTTGCGGAACGTGACGTAGAGATCGGTCGTCGTCCACGCGTCGCGATGACGCCGCATGCCGCGGCACTCGAGGTGGCCGACGCCGAGGTCGCTGGCCCGCGCAACCGCCGCGTCGAGCAGCGCGTCGGCGGCCGCGCGATCCTGCGCGACGACGCCGCCGTAGACGCAGAACGGCAGCGAGATCAGCGCGTCGCCGAACAGCAGGCTCTTCTGGCGCGCGAGGGGCAGCACCCCGACGACCTGGCCGTCGCGCTCCGCGAACAGGAACACCGTGCGATGGCCGAACACGTCCTCGATCACGCCGCGCCAGGCTGCGCGATGGAAGAAGGTCGCTTCGGACGAGGCCATCACGAACGCGTCCCAGCGCGCGACGTCGGCGTCGCCCAGCTCACGCACCATGGTGCGCGCGACGGTCGACGGCGACGCGTGGACCGGCACGCCGGTGGCCAGGGCGCTCGCGACGTCCAGCATCGCGAAAGGCGTCCCGCCGGCGGGGCGCAGGGTTTCGAAGGATTCGACGTTCATCGGTGGCGGTGGATCGATGCGTCAGGCCACGTCGCGCAGGAAGACGCGATCGGCGCGGTCCCAGCGGAAGTCCCGCAGCAAGTGGCCGAGGCGATCTTCCATCCGGTGCAGATTGACGTAGTGGCGAAAGCGCGTCTTGGCGTCGATGCCGGCCACGCGGGGCTGCGACGGGTCCACTTCCCACGGATGGAAATAGAACATGCAAGACTCGCCGTCGACCCGGTTGACGCGCTGGAGCAGCCAGCGCGACAGCGCGTACGGCAGCAGGCGGAAGAAGCCGCCGCCGGCCGCGGGCCAGTTGCGGTTGAAGAGTTCGACCGTGGTCGGCGGCACCTCGACGAGATCGGGCAGCGACGCGTACGCGAAGCGCGGTGCGTCGGGCATGCCGTAGTGGTCGCGCTTGACCGGATAGATGCTCGAGCTGTAGCGATAGCCGGCCTCGCGGATGCACTCGAGCGCCCAGAGGTTGTCCTGGTTGATCGAGAAGCTCGGCGCGCGATACCCGGTCACCGCGACGCCGCCGAGGTCCTCGAGCAGGCCCTTGGCGCGCACGATGTCCTCGGTGAACTCGGCACGCGTCTGGTCGGACGCCCGCAGGTGGCCGTAGCCGTGGCTGGCCAGCTCGTGACCCTGCTCGACGATCGCGCGGACGATGCCGGGGTGCCGTTCGGCCACCCAGCCGAGCGTGAAGAAGGTCGCCTTCGTGTCGTGTTTCGCGAGCAGCGCCAGGATGCGCTGGACGTTCGCCTCGGCGCGGCACGGGATGCCGTCCCAGTCGCTGCGCGCGATGAACGGCGCGAAGGCCGAGACCTGGAAGTAGTCCTCGACGTCGATCGTCAGCGCGTTGACCGCCTGGTCCGCGTGGGTCCGCAGCGCATCGCGCCGCGACTGCGATTCCTGGAAGCGCTCGACGGCCGGCGTGGAGACGAGATGGGTGTACATGTCAGGCCGCCTTCCTGACCGGCAGCGCGGGCGTCGCGGCGACGGGGCCGGATGCGAGGGCCGGCGCATTCCTCGCGGCGATCCAGCCGGCCAGATGCAGCGCGATGCGCTCGGCGGCATGGCCGTCCCACAGCTCGGGCGCCCTGCCCCGCTTGCCGCCGGTCGCGAGGATCTCCATCGCCTCGTCGACGATGCGTCGCGCATCGGTGCCGCACAGCGTGTTGGTGCCTTCCGCGATCGTGATCGGCCGCTCGGTGTTCTCGCGCAACGTGAGGCACGGCACGCCGAGCGCGGTGGTCTCTTCCTGAAGGCCGCCGGAATCGGTCAGCACCAACGTGGCCGTCGCCATCAGGCCGAGCATCTCCAGATAGCCCTGGGGTGGCAGGATCGCCACGCGATCCGCGGGCAGCGTGCCGGCGAGGCCGAACTCGTCGATGCGGGCGCGGGTGCGCGGATGCAGCGCCAGGACCAGCGGCAGCCGCTCGGCGATCTCCCGCAGCGCGCCGAGCAGGCGCACCAGCGTGTCGCGGTCGTCGACGTTGGACGGCCGGTGCAGCGTGACGACGCCGTAGCCGCCGGACAGCGCGGCCGGGGCGATCGGCAGACCCGCCAGCGTCGTGCCCGCGGCGATCGCCGACGCGCGATTGGCGAGCAGCGTGTCGATCATCACGTTGCCGACGAACACGATGCGTTCGTCGCCGATGCCTTCGGCGTGCAGGTTGGCGGCCGCGGACCGTTCGGTGGTGTACAGCAGGTCGGCGATCTGGTCGGTGAGGACGCGATTGATCTCTTCGGGCATCGCGCGGTCGTAGCTGCGCAGGCCGGCCTCGACGTGCACCACCGGCACGCCCTTCTTGGCCGCCACCAGCGCGCAGGCGATCGTGGAGTTCACGTCGCCGACGACGAGGACCGCCGCCGGGTTGTAGGTCTCCAGCACCGGCTCGAAGCGCTTCATGATCTCGGCCGTCTGCACCGCATGGCTGGCCGAACCCACTTCGAGGTTCACCGCCGGCCGCGGCATGCCGAGCGCGGTGAAGAAGCTGTCGTTCATCGCCGCGTCGTAGTGCTGTCCGGTGTGGACCAGGATCGGCGGCACCGCGTCGCCGTGCGCCGCCAGCGCCCGGATGATCGGCGCCATCTTCATGTAGTTGGGTCGCGCGCCGACGACGCACACGATCGGCCGGACGGCCCGCGAGGGTGCGTCGCGTTCGTGGTCCTGTGCGTGCGGATCGATCCCGGTCACTTCTTCACTCCATGCCGCCGGCCTGCGCGGGCCGCTCGTCGTTCGTTTCGGTCGGTGCGGGTGCGGCCGCGGTCGCGCGGAGCTGGTCCAGCGTGCGCGCGACGCTCGCCACCGACTGTTGCAAGAGATGTACCTGCTCCGCGAGGCCGTTGAGCAGCACGCCGTCGGCCGTGCCCGGCACGACACCGCGGGCGAAGCTTCCGGTCCCGCTCACGAGGGACAGCGACGGGGCGTAGGCCGGATACGCGATGTTTCCCGCCGCCGCCGCATCGGCTTCCTCGTCGGACAGCCCGCCGCGCAATTCGGTCCGAAGCTCCTGCGCCACGCCGGAAACGTCACTTTCGGTCAGGTTGTGCTTCTCGCCGAGGAAGGCCGCCAGCAGCACGCGGTCGCACAGCACGTTGATCTGGCGCGGAATGCCTTCGGTGGCCTCGTGGATCGCCGCGAACGCACCCGGCTCGAAGCTCGGGTTGTTCTGCCAGCCGACCAGGCCGAGCCGGTGCTCGACGTACGCCTGGGTCTCCTCGGGACCCAGCGGCCCGAGGTGATACGACGCGATCACGCGCTGGCGCAGCTGTCGCATGTCGGGCTGCTGCATGATCTGCCGGAACTCGGGCTGGCCGAGCAGGAAGCTCTGCAGCAGCGACCGCTCGTTGGTCTGGAAGTTGGACAGCATGCGCAGCTCCTCGACCGCGCGCGGCGTCAGGTTCTGCGCCTCGTCGACGATCAGCAGCGCCCGCTTGCCTTCGAGCTGCAGGCGACGGAAATAGCGCTCCAGGTCGAGCAGCAGCCCGGCCTTGTCCGGCAGCTCAGGCTGCACGCCGAAGAACGCGCCGGCCACCATGCGCAGCATGTCGTCGGCATCGAGCTGCGTGCTGACGATCTGCTTGGCGACGAGGTTGCCCGGTGCGAGCGAACGCAGCAGGTTGCGCACCAGCGTCGTCTTGCCCGCGCCGACGTCGCCGGTGACGACGATGAAGCCTTCGGCCTGGTGGACCCCGTAGTCGAGGTAGGCCATCGCGCGGCCGTGACCCCGGCTGCGGAAGAAGAACGCGGGATCGGGATTGAGCTGGAACGGCTTGCCCGTCAATCCATAGAACGTTTCGTACATGACCGCCTCGGTTCAGTAGCTCGATTCAGTAGTACAGACGCAAGGAACCCAGCACCGCGTTTTCGCGATAGTTGCCGGAATAAAAGCCCGACGAATTGCCGTTGTTGCTCGTCTGCGTGGTGTTGCGATAGAGCAGGCTGCCCGACAGATGCTGCTGGAACTGGCGCGTCATCGACACGGTGAAGAGCCGCTGACGCGAGTCGCCGATGCCCTCGAGCGCCTGGCTGTGGCTCTTCGAGACGGTCGCGGCCAGGCTGGTCCGCGGTCCGAGCCGATGGCTCCAGTTGGCGGAGTAGGCCGTGGTCGCGAAGCGCGACGACTGGTTGAACACGTCGAAGCCCGACGTGATCGCCGACAGGCCCTGCGACTCGGTCCGGGAGACGTCGAAGGTGACCGTGTTGCGCAGACCGAGCAGCGCGAGCGACACCTGGGCGCGCTTCTGCACGAACAGGTTGTTCGACAGGAAGCCCGCCACGCCGTACTGCGTGACCGGCAGCCCGAACTGCGCGAGCGCCGCCGCGACGGCCTGGGCGCGCAGGATCGGATCCGGGATGGTCGGCAGGAAGAGCTGGTCGAACAACGCGTAGTTCGGGTCCTGGACCCGCGTGAGGCCCGATCCGTTCGACGTGGTCTGGTCGCGGCTGTAGACCGCGGTCAGCGCGAGCTTCGACGTCGTCTGGCGCAGCACGATGTTGGCCGTGGGGCCGAAGTACCGGTGTCCCACCTGCACGTTGAACGACGTGTGGTGCGTGGGCTCCCAGTCGAAGCCGCCGGAATACGACGGGCCCTTCAGGTCGGGCTGGCCGGTCGTCGGATAGCGGCTGCGGTCGTAGCCGATGTTGCCGACGAGGTGGAACGACGGCGTGACGACGTAGGTCGCCTGCGCACCCGCCTGCTCGGTGACGATCTCGTTGCTCCCGCCGTAGTTCTGGTCGGAACGGTTGAAGTTGCCGCCGAAACCGAGGTCACGGAACGAGGTGCTGGTCTGGAACTGCCCGAACAGCACGTTCGTGTGGCTGCTCGCGTAGCCCGAGTTGTTGGAACCGGATCCGTAGAACTGGTAGCCGGCCGAGTACGTCAGGTCCCGGTCGAGCCGCGACCGCAGCGTGGGTCCGAACGAGTAGCTTCGCGTCTCCGCACGGTTGGTCGATCCGTTGACCGTGTTGGCGGCCTGCGTACCGAACGGCGAGATGTTCTGTTGCGAGATGGCCACGCCCGCGTCGAAGGTGAGCAGGTTCGGCACCACGATCGCCCGGCTGTTCGCCGACAGCGAATTGCGCAACTGGCTGCCGTTGGTCCCATTCGCGTAGAAGAGGAACTGCGGCGCGTAGTTGAACGAGGCCGTCAGGCGCGAACTCAGGCGCGTGAAGCTGATGCTCGGCGAGATCGACGTGACGAAGTCGGAGCGCTCGTTGCCGGTCGACTGCAGGTTGATGTTGTCCGACCAGGTCTCGTTCACCGACACGCCGTAGCCGATGCGCCACGGGTCGCGCGGCGCGCCACCGCCGCCCACGGCGGCCGAGGCATCCTGCGCAGCGGCACCGAACGGAGACGACTGCGCGACGACCGCGACCGCGGCGACCGTCAGGATCCTCCAGCGCAGTACTTGTTTCGGGAACCGCCCTCGACGCAATCGTCGTGGGTCAATAGCCATAGTAGCCGTAGCTGTCACCCGGGTTGGAGCGTCGCCCCTTGTTGAGGACCATGCCGACCACGTCGCACGATTCGATCGTGGCGAGGGCTTCGCGCAGTGCCTCGTGCGTGGTGTTGTCGGACTCGACGACCATCACGATCTGGCCCATGTTGGCGGCCAGCGTGCGCGCTTCGGTGGTGACCAGCAGCGGCGGCGAATCGAAGATCACGATGCGATCGGAATACCGCTCGCTCAGCTCGGCGAGCAGGTTCGCCATGGCTTCGCTGGCGAGCAGCTCCGTCGCCTGGCGGTGCGGACGGCCGGCCGGCAGCAGCGCGAGCTTGTTGACGTTGGTGCGCACGATCGCGTCGGACAGGCTGACGTGCGAATCGAGCAGCACGTCCATCAGGCCGACGTCCGGCGCGATACCGAACTTCTGCGGGATCGACGGACGCGCGACGTCGGCGTCGACCAGCAGCACCGTGCGGTCCCGTTCCATCGCGATGCTCATGGCGAGGTTGATCGCGCAGAAGCTCTTGCCTTCGCGCGGGAAGGCGCTGGTGACCATGATCAGGTTGCCGTTGCGGATCGAAGCCCCGCTGCCGAAGGCGTTCTTCAGCAGCGGACGCTTGATGACGCGGAATTCCTCGGCCAGCGGCGTCTTGTCGCCATCGGGCGCGATCATTCCGCCTTCGCGCATGCGCTGCAGGTCGATGGTGACGCTCTTGCTGCGCGACGGCACCGGGTTCCCGCCGCGGAGTTCTTCCGGCGTCGGGACCGCCCAGTCGTCATCGCGGGCAGGCTCGAGATTGCGCATCGCCGGTTCGCGAAGCGCTTCCGCGGCAGCCGCCGGCTGGGCCACCGAATGGATGCCCGGCTGGACCGGCTGCAGTCGGCCGAAATCGGCCTCCGGGAACTCCGGCTCCTCGACGGCCTCGCGCAGTTGCGGGTCGGCGCGGAACGGGGCCGCGGGGATTTCGTCCATGCGCTTGACGGCGCGTTCGATGAGACTCACGTTACTCTCCTAGGCCGCGACCGAACGCGCGAGAAAGAATGCGAGACCTGCGCCGTAGAGGCACACCAGTCCCGCCGCACCAGCGACGAACCACGTCAGTTTGCGACGACGCGCACGGACCTGACCGTCGGTCCAGATCATCGTCACCGTCCCGAGGATCGGCAGTCCGGAAACTTCGCGGAGCGCCTTGCGATCGGAGAAGGTCGGGCGGATCTGGCCCATCAGGAAGGCCACGCCGATCCCACCGGCCAGCGCCCCGAGGAACACCATCGACACGAGCATCACGCGGTTCGGCGCGACCGGACGCGGCGACACGCGCGGCGGGTCGATCACGCGGAACTCGACGAGGCCGGCGGACGCGTCCATGTCGCTCGACATCTGAGCCGACTCGCGACGGCCGATCAGCTTCTCGTAGTTGGCCTTGTTGACTTCGTAGTCGCGGTTGAGCTGCTGCAGGTCGGCCTCGATCTTGGGCACGTTGTTGGCCGCGGCCTTGAGCCTGTTGTAGCGCGCCTCGTAAGAGGCGACGCGGGTCTGCAGCGACGCGACGTCGGACTCGGCCTGCGCGAGCTGAACCTGCAGCTGCTGGTAGACCGGGTTGTTGCCCAGCGGCGAGCGGGTCGGCGACGCCTTCACCATGGCGGCGACCTCGGTCTTCTTCTGCTCTTCGAGCTCCTTGATGATCCGCTTCGTGGAGATGATGTCCGGATACGCGTCGGTGAAGCGCAGGCGCATCTCGTCGAGATTCTTCTTGAGCGACATGATCCGGCCGTCGAGCTCGGGCATCGAGACGCCCTGCGTGCCGTCGCCGCCACCGCTGCCGTTGCCGAGCAGGACCGTGTCCTCGCCGGCCATCTGGCGCCGCAGCGCGGTGCGGCCGTTCTCGGCCTCCTCGAGCGCCAGGCGGGCCGTCGCGAGTTCGTTGCCGGCCTCGGACATCTGCGTGAAGTAGTCCTTCCCGTTGCCCGACATCGTGGCCAGGTTGTTGATCTTGAATTCCTTGAGCGCGTTCTCGGCCTGCGTCAGCTTCTGCTCGTAGGCCTTGATCTGGTCGTCGATGAAGCGGCGCGCCGTGTCCGAGTCCTTGCGCTTGTTGCCCAGGTTCGACTCGACGAAGATCGTCAGCAGCGACTGGACGACCTTGCGGGCCGAATCCGGATTCGAGTTGCGGAACGCGATCGTGTACAGGTTCAGGCCACCGCTGCTGCGCAGGTCGATCGCGCGGGTCAGGTAGTCGATCTGGCTTTCGGTCTGATCGTTGGTCTTGGCCGACAGGTTGAGGTCGGACATGCCGACGACCTTCTCGATGTTGGGCCGGCTGATCAGCGTGCGACTCATCATCGCGATCTGCTGGTCGAGATTGGGCTCGACGGTCAGGCCCGACATCAGCGGCTTGAGCACCGACTGGGTGTCGACATACACCCGTGCCGACGCTTCGTACTGGTCGGGCATCAGATAGACCGACACCGCGCCCACGATGACGATGAGCCACGCCGCGATCAGGCCGATCCAGCGGTGGAGCCAGATGTCCCTCAGGGCACGGCGGAACTGTTCGACGATCTCGTTCATGACGCTTCTCTTCTGATTAGTCGCGTAAGCATTGGCGGGTGGGGCAAGACGGGTGACGGGGAACGCGCGAGCGAGGACGGGCGCCGCGCGCCGGCCCTCGCCGCACGATCAGAAATAGCTCTCGGGGATGATCAGCACGTCGCCCGGTCGCATGTCGACGTTGGCGCTGACATCGCCCTTCTGCAGCAGGTCGTTCAGGCGCACGCGGTACTGGGCGTTGCCTTCGCGGGTCCGCAGGATCGTGGCGCGATTGCCCGCGGCGAAGTCGGTGAGGCCGCCCACTTGGATCATCACGTCGAGGATCGACATGTTCTGGCGGTACGGCAGCGTCTGCGGACGCGATGCCTGGCCGACGATGCGGATCTGCTCGCTGTACGGGCCGACGAAGCCGGTCACGATGATCGTGACGATCGGATCCTGGATGTACTTGGTGAGCGCCTTCTCGATCTCGCGCGCGAGCTGGGTCGGCGTCTTGTTGGTCGCCTTGATGTCCTCGACCAGCGGCGTCGTGATCATGCCGTCCGGGCGGACCGGCACGCTCGACGAGAGCTCGGGATTGCGCCAGATGACGATGTTGAGGTTGTCGCCCGGTCCGATCAGGTAGGCGTAGTCGTTGTTCGCGTCCAGCTGGGCGGGCGCCATGGGGATCTTCGACGCGCAACCCGAGACGGCCACGGCGACCACCGTCATGCAGGCGAGCGCCAGGCGACCGAACCCTCGCGGCAGTCCTTCAGGCCAACCAGTCCAAATTCCCGCACGCGACATACGATCCGGCATGGCCGACTCTCCCTGATAACGATTTAATTTCTCGAAAAGCCTTCGCCCTGGGATCGAAGAGATCGACTCCGTCATGCGGGGCGCGGGCCGGTCGACGATTCTAGCAAGCGGACATTGCCGTTGAGATATCGGCAACGCAGACGAAATCTCGACTCGGGCGTTATCGAGCAACAAGTGTGCCGACCAAACAACAGCCGGGCGTCGCCGCGCCGCACGGACGCCAGGGAAAGGGCCGCGAGCCGCCACCCGCTCGCCGTCGTGCGGCAGAGCTGGCCGGGCAGGACGCGCACACCCGGGAAACACGTCGGGAGGCGCCACACGGTCGCCGATTGCCCCGGCCTAGGCGTTCGCCCGTGTCCCGGCTAGGTCGGACGCCCGATCTTCCGTGCGGATAATCGCGCCGGGAAAGGCGAGCAAAGCCCTGCTTTCACGCCGGGGTTTCTGGTTGCTACCTGTCATTTACTGACGTTTTTTGACACTTCCCACCGGAAAGTGCGCGGCCCGCCAGACCCCGATCGGCGGACGACTTGCCGCTTTGCAGCACGCTTAGCCGAGGGCGCGCCTTCTTGCGACCCGGATCGAGGCGCCTCGGCGGGCGGGCATGTTTCTTGTACGTCATACCCGTCGCCACAACGTCTCCGCGTCGCATTTCGAAGACGCTTTCCGACAAGTTCCGCGAAACTGGATGGTTCGATGATCCGCGTATTCAGTCATTACATTTCGATCCGCATCGTGCTGCTGATGCTGATCGAATGCGTGTTGCTGCTGGGCGCCAGCCTGGCGGGCGTCGCCATCCGCTTTCCCCCGGCGAGCCTGAGCGGCGCGGCCCTCTTCACGCCCGAGGCGATGCTGTTCGCGTTCTTCATGATCGTCGTGATGGCGGCGCTGGGGCTGTACCAGGACGAGCACCCCGAATCGTTCGTGTCGATCCTCAACCGCACGATCATCGCGTTCGCCGCCGGCAGCGCGCTGATGAGCGTCGTGTTCTACATGTTCCCGGACACGTACATCGGCCGGGGCGTCTTCGCGTACACCGCGACGATCGCGTTCGCGTCGTTGCTGATCGTGCGGACCGTCTTCTTTCGCTGGACCGCCTTCGGCGTGCTGAAGAAGCGCGTGCTGATCCTCGGCGCCGGCGAGCAGGCCCGGGGCATCCTCGAGCTGGTCTCGTCGAACTCCCGAAAGCAGTCGATCGAGGTCGTCGGCGTGCATCCGCTGACCACCGGCGACGTCGCCGTCACCAACGCGCGCATCCTGCCGATCACGATGTCGGTCAGCGAAGCCGCACAGCAGTTCGGCGTCCACGAAATCATCATCGCGATGCGCGAGCAGCGCGGTGGCGCCCTGCCCGTCAGCCAGCTCCTCGACTGCAAGCTGCGCGGCATCCAGATCACCGACCTGCAGTCGTTCTTCGAGCGCGAGATGGGCCAGATCCGCCTCGACAGCCTCAAGGCGAGCTGGCTGGTGTTCGGCGAAGGCTGCCGTCAGGGCCTGTTGCGCGAGACCGTCAAGCGACTGTTCGACGTGCTCGCCAGCGGCATGCTGCTGCTGTGCACGCTGCCGGTGATCGCCGTCACGGCGCTGCTCATCAAGCTCCAGGACAACGGCCCGATCTTCTATCGCCAGGAACGCGTCGGCCAGGGCGGCCGCGTGTTCGAGATCCTCAAGTTCCGCAGCATGCGCAGCGACGCGGAGCGGGACGGCAAGCCCAAGTGGGCCAAGTCCAACGACACCCGCATCACGCCGATCGGCCGCTTCATCCGCCGCACGCGGATCGACGAACTGCCGCAGATCATCAATGTCCTGCGAGGCGAGATGAGCTTCGTCGGCCCGCGGCCGGAGCGCCCGTTCTTCGTCCGGCAGCTCGTGCAGGACATCCCGTTCTACGCGGCCCGTCACAGCGTCAAGCCGGGCATCACCGGCTGGGCGCAGGTCCGCTATCCGTACGGCGCGTCGCTCGACGACGCGTCGCAGAAGCTCCAGTACGACCTGTACTACGTGAAGAACCACACGCTGTTCCTCGACCTGCTGATCCTGGTCGAGACCGTCGAGGTGGTGCTGTGGGGCAAGGGCGCCCGTTGATGTCGCGCGCCCGATCGTGATGGACAAGGCCGCGATCCAGACGATCGCCGAGTGGGGCTTCTGGGGCTACGGAATCGCCGCCGCCGGATACGCGCTGCTGGCGACCCTGCTGGTGGTCTCGTGGCGCTCGCGCGACCGGCGTGCGCTGTCCGGCATCCTGCTGGTCGGCGCGGCCGTCGCCGGCATGCTGTGGTCGGCCAGCGTCGCGGCGGGCATCGCCCACCTGAACGGCGCGGTCCCCGCGTCGGGCGTCCTCGAGGTGGTGCGCGACGCGAGCTGGTTCGCGTTCATCGGCTACCTGCTGACCCGACCGCAACGCCTCGTGAAGCCGAGCGCGAACGACGCCGTCGCGCCGCTGTCCCGGCGCATGCCGCGCCTGCTGTGGCTGGGCGTGATCACGGTCGCGGGATCGCTGGTGATCGAGGGCTTCCGCCTGAGCCCCCTCGAGATCCTCTCTCCGTCGGTGTACTTCGGCGGCCGGGTGCTGGTGTCGATCGTGGCGCTGATGCTCACCGAGCAGGTCTACCGCGGTACCGCGCCCGACGACCGCTGGAGCATCAAGTTCTTCTGCCTGGGCGTCGGCGGCCTGTTCGCGTACGACCTCGCCCTTTTCGCCGACGCGATGCTGTTCCGGCAGATGGACATCGAGCTGTGGGCGGCGCGCGGCTTCATCAACCTGGTGACGATCCCGCTGGTCGCGATCTCCGCGGCCCGCAATCCGCAGTGGTCGCTCGACATCGCGGTGTCGCGGCGCATGGTCTTCCAGTCCACCGCACTGCTGTCGGCCGGTACCTACCTGCTGATCGTCTCGGCGGCGGGCTACTACATCCGCTTCTTCGGCGGCACCTGGGGCGGCGTGCTGCAGACCACCGTCGTCTTCGCGGGGCTGATCGGCCTCGCGCTGATCGTCGTCTCGGGAACCTGGCGCGCGCGGCTGAAGGTCTTCATCAACAAGAACTTCTTCAGCTACCGCTACGACTACCGCGAGGAATGGCTGCGCCTGACGCGCGAGCTGACCGAGGAAGGCCACGACGAGAGCTTCGGCGCGCGCGCCGTGCGCGGCATCGCCAACCTGGTCGAGGCGCGCGGCGGCGGCCTGTGGGTCAAGCAGGACCAGCCGCGCTACGAGCGCGTCGCGCACTGGCAGGCGCCGCTGCTGCGCGACGACCCCGAGCCACAGGACGGCGCGCTCGCCCGTTTCCTCCAGGAAAAGGAATGGGTGATCAACCTTGACGAGGTCCGGGCCACCCACCCGACCTACGGCAACCTGGTCGTCCCCGACTGGCTGAAGGACGACGACGAGACCTGGCTGGTGATTCCGCTGATGCTGCACGACGACCTGTTCGGCTTCATCGTGCTGCTGCCGGCGCGCACCAAGATCAACATCAACTGGGAGGTCAACGACCTGCTCAAGACCGCGGGGCGCCAGGTCGCCAGCACGCTCGCGCAGCTCAACGCCAACCGCGCGCTGCTGGTCGCCCGCCAGTTCGAGTCGTTCAACCGCATGTCGGCGTTCGTCGTCCACGACCTCAAGAACCTGGTCGCCCAGTTGTCGCTGATGCTCAGCAACGCGACCAAGCATCGCGACAACCCCGAGTTCCAGGACGACATGCTCGACACGGTCGACAACGCCGTCGACAAGATGAAGCGGCTGCTGCTGCAGCTGCGCGTCGGGACGGTGCCGGCCGACGAGCCGACGCCGGTCGACCTGCAGGACGTCGTGCTGTCCGCGCTCAAGTCCAAGGCACCGCTGTCGCCGCGACCGACGATCCTGGTCGACGCGCCGGGGATCCGCACGATGGCGCACCGCGAGCGGCTCGACCGCGTCGTCGGTCATCTTTTGCAGAATGCTGCCGAAGCAACACCGTCGAGCGGGACCATCGAAGTCCGTGTTCGGGCCGAGCATCAGTCTGCAATAATCGAAGTGGAGGACAGCGGCGTCGGGATGAGCGAAGACTTCATCCGCACCCGCCTGTTCAAGCCCTTCGAATCCACCAAGAAGAATGGAATGGGCATCGGAATCTACGAAAGCCGGGAATACATCCGGGAGCTGGGCGGACAGCTCGATGTCCACAGCCGAGAGACCGAAGGCACGCTGTTCTCGATCGCATTGCCCCTGCTGCGGCCTGCAGCGGTAGCCTGAACATGGAGTCCGTGATGAATGACGCAGCCGAGGTCGAACGCCTCAGTGCGCGCACGAAGGTGAAGGAAGCGGACGCCAAGCCGATCCTGCTGGTCGTCGAGGACGACCCCGGCATCCAGAAGCAGATGCGCTGGAGCTTCGATCAGTACGAGGTCGTGGTCGCCGAGGACCGTGCGTCCGCGATGGCGCAACTGCGTCGCTACGAGCCCGCCGTGGTCACGATGGACCTCGGGCTGCCGCCCGATCCGGACAGCACGTCCGAGGGCTTCGCGCTGCTCGCGGAGATGCTGTCGGCCGCCCCCGACACGAAGGTGATCATGATCACCGGCCAGAACGATCGCTCCAACGCGGTCAAGGCGATCGGGCTCGGCGCCTACGACTTCTACACCAAGCCGTTCGAGCCCGAACTGCTGGCGCTGGTCGTCGAGCGCGCCTACCGGCTGGCGGGCCTGCAGCGCGAGAACAGCCTGCTGCAGAGCGTCAACATGAAGCTGCCGCTCGCTGGTCTGCTGACGCGCGATCCCGCGATGCTGCGCATCTGCCGCAACATCGAACGGCTCGCGCCGTCGGACGTCACCGTGCTGCTGCTCGGCGAGAGCGGCACCGGCAAGGAACTGCTCGCGCGCGGCCTGCACGACCTGTCGACACGCAAGGACAAGAAGTTCATCGCGCTCAACTGCGCGGCGATCCCCGAGAACCTGCTCGAGAGCGAGCTGTTCGGCTACGAGCGCGGCGCCTTCACCGGCGCCGCCAAGCAGACCAGGGGAAAGATCGAGTACGCAGACGGCGGCACGCTCTTCCTCGACGAGATCGGCGACCTGCCCGGCGCGCTGCAGGCCAAGCTGCTGCGCTTCCTGCAGGAGCGCGTGGTCGAGCGCCTCGGCGGCCGCGAGGAGATTCCGGTCGACGTGCGCATCGTGTGCGCGACGCACCAGAACCTGAAGGAGCAGATCAAGGTCGGGCGCTTTCGCGAGGACCTGTTCTATCGCCTCTCCGAGATCGTCGTGGACATCCCGCCGCTGCGCCAGCGCCAGGGCGACGCATCGCTCCTCGCCCGTGCGTTCATCCAGCGCTTCAGCGCCGCGCAGAACCGCAAGCAGCTCGTGCTGAGCGACGACGCCCTCGCGGCCATCGAGGCCTACGGCTGGCCGGGCAACGTGCGCGAGATCGAGAACTGCATGAAGCGTGCGGTGATCATGGCCGACGGCCAGTTCATCGCGGCCGAGGACCTCGCACTCGAAGTCGACGGGATCGAACCGAAGATCTTCAACCTGCGACAGGTCCGCGACGACGCGGAGCGCGGCGCCATCATGCAGGTGCTCGGCAAGGTCGACGGCAACATCGCCCGCGCCGCGGAGATGCTTGGCGTCAGCCGCCCGACGCTCTACGACCTGATGCGCCGCTTCGGCATTCGCTGAGCGGCCCTGCTGCCCCCACGCACGCTTTCACGGACCGGTATCACTCGTCGATCGAGTCCCCACCCGACCCGTCGATCGCCCCTCGGAGAACGAACCAGAATGAACCAGCAACCCCAGCATCTGCGCACCGCCCTCCTGGCCTGCGCCGTCGCCAGCGTGTTCCTCGTCGGTTGCAGCCGCGACAAGCCGGTCGACCACATGACGAACGCGAAGGCCCTGATCGAGAAACAGGATCATCGCGGCGCCGTGATCGAACTGAAGAATGTCCTTCAGGCCAACAACAACGCCACCGAGGCGCGCTACCTGCTCGGCCGCGAGCTGCTCGCGCAGGGCGACGCGAAGGGCGCCGAGATCGAACTGCAGAAGGCCTACGACCAGAAGTACGACCCGGACCTCGTCGTCCCCCTGCTGGTCAAGAGCGAGCTGTTGCAGGGCCAGCCCGACCGCGTGATCCGCGAGGTCGCGGCGGCGAAGCTGAAGTCGCCGAGCGCCAACGCCGAACTGCAGACGCTGCTCGGCATCGCGTTCTTCGCCCTCAACAAGACCGACGACGCGCTGGCGGCCTTCGGCGCCGCGGCGAAGTTCGTCCCCGACTATCCCGAGGCCAAGCTCGGCGAGGCCCGCATCATGGCGTCGCGCGGCGACACCGACGCCGCCAAGGCCCAGGTCGACACCGTGCTGGCGAAGGACCCGAAGCAGGCCGAGGGCCTTGTCCTCAGGGGCGACATCGCGCGGGCGAAGGGGTCGGCGAAGGAGGCGATCGAGTCGTACCAGGCCGCGATCAAGGAGAACTCGCGCAACTTCGTCGCGCGTCTGAACCTCGCCAGCGCCTTTCTCGCCAACAACGAGCTCGACGCCGCGCAGCAGCAGATCGACGAGCTCAAGAAGATCTCGCCGCGGCACCCGGGCGTGACCTACCTCGACGCGCTGATCGCCTTCAACAAGAAGGACTTCCCGCGCGCGAACGATGCCGTCACGATCTCGCTGGCCGGTGCGCCCGGCAACGCGATGGCGCAGATGCTGTCGGGTGCGATCTCGACCGCGATGAACCAGCCGGCACAGGCCGAGCAGCACCTGCGCGAGGCGCTCAAGCTCAATCCGCAGAGCCTCTACGCCCGCAAGCTGCTGACCAGCCTCTACCTGCGCCAGCGTCAGCCGCAGAAGGCCGACGAGATCCTGCAGCCGGCGCTAATGGCCGCGCCGAACGACGCGACGCTGACCAGTCTGGCCGGCGAGGTGGCGCTGCTCAAGGGCGACTTCCCGAGCGCGTCGAAGTACTTCGACAAGGCCGGCAAGATGAATCCGGCCGACAGCAACGTGCGCACGCAGGGCGCCGCGGTCGACTTCGCGCGCGGCGACGACGCGGCGGGCTTCGCCGAACTCGAGGCCGCCTCGAAGGCCAGCGTCAACAATCCGAACCCGGACATCGCACTCGTGCTGGCGCGCGTCCAGCGCAAGCAGTTCGACCAGGCGATGATCGCGTGGAAGACGCTGCAGCAGCGCCAGCCGGACAATCCGCTCACGTACAACCTGCGCGCCGCGATCGAGATGGGCAAGAGCGACCTGCCTGCCGCCCGCAAGTCGCTCGAGCATGCCGTCGAACTGCAGCCGACCTACTTCCCCGCCGTCGCCAATCTCGCGTCGCTCGACATCCGCGACAACCAGATCGACAGCGCCCGTCAGCGCTACAAGAAGCTGATCGCCAAGGATCCGGGCAACCTCTCCGCGCTGCTGGCCCTGGCCCAGCTCGAGAACAACTACGGCGCCAGTCCGGACGTCGTGGTGCCGTTGCTCAAGGAAGCCCGCCGCGCCAATCCGAACTCCGAGTTGGCGGTCTCGGCGCTGTCGAGCTACTACGTCACGAAGAACGATCCCAAGCAGGCCCTCGCCGTCGCGCAGGAAGGCCTGGCCTCGGCACCGAACAGCCCGCGCTACCTCGACATGGTCGGCCAGCTGCTGCTGCAGACCGGCAGCCCCGACCAGGCGATCGCGGCCTATCGCAAGCTGGCGTCGACCAACCCCGAGTCGCTCGAGTACCAGATCCGTCTGGGCCAGGCGCAACTCGCCGCCGGCCAGAGCGAGGTCGCGCTGCAGACCTTCGGCAACGCGCTCAAGACCAGGCCCGAGGCCGCGCAGGCGCAGGCCCAGGCGGTCGGCGCGATGATCCGCTCGGGCAAGGGCCAGGAGGCCGCGAAACTGCTCTCGGACATCAAGTCGGTCGCTCCCAAGTCGCCGGTCATTGCGGAACTCGACGCCGACGTCAAGTTCGCGAACAAGCAGTACGCGGAAGCCTCGACCGCCTACCGGAAGATGCTCGCGACCGCACCGACGTCGAACGCCGTGATCAAGAACTTCTCGGCGATGTCGCTGGACAACCGGCGTGCCGAGGCCGACACCTTCCTCACGGAATGGATCAAGAGCCATCCGAAGGACCTGACGGTGCGCCTCTTCGACGCGGACCTGGCGCTGCGCTCGAAGGACTATCCGCGCGCGATCCAGGGCTACAGGTCGGCGCTCGAGACGCAGCCCAACGACCCGCTGCTGCTCAACAACCTCGCATGGGCGATGTGGCAGCAGAAGGATCCGCAGGCCGTGACGTACGCGCAGAAGGCGAGCTCGCTGGCGCCAGCCAACCCGGCGATCACCGACACGCTGGGCTGGATGCTGGTCGAGCAGGGCGAGACGAAGAAGGGTCTCGAGCTGCTCGAGAAGGCGGCTGCCGCGGCCCCGCAGCAGCGCGACATCACGCTGCATCTGGCCAAGGCGCAGATCAAGGACGGACGCAAGGACGCGGCACGCGCCACGTTGCAGGCGCTGCTCAAGGCCGCGCCCGAGAGTCCCGAAGGCAAGGAGTCGAAGGATCTGATCGCGACGCTCTGACCGGTCCGTCGTCCCGGAACACGCCCCGCCGTCGCGGGGCGTTTTCTTTGGGTCGGGCAGAATGCCGCGGCCCGCCCCCGCGCGAACCCGCGGGCGATCGGGCGGTCTGTCGATCGTCCAACCACCAGTCACTTTCCATGCCCCACCTTCTTCGATCGGTCGTCGCGTTCGCCGTCGCCTGCGCGGCACCCCTCTCCCACGCCGCCCTGCCGCTCGACAGCATCCGGCTCAAGCCCGGCTTCCGGCTCGAGCTCGTGACCGATCGCGTGCCGAACGCCCGCGAGATGGCCCTCGGCCCGACCGTCGACGGTCGCGCCACGCTGTTCGTCGGCAGCCAGCGCGCCGGCAACGTCTACGCCGTCGTGCTCGACGGCGGCCGCGCGACCGACGTGCGCGTGGTCGCATCGGGATTGCAGATGCCGGTCGGCGTGGCCTACCGGCAGGGATCGCTCTACGTGTCGGCGGTCTCGCGCATCCTGCGCTACGACGGGGTCGACGGCGACCTCGGCAAGCTGGCGCCCGTGACCGTCGTCACCGATCGCTTCCCGACCGAGACGCATCACGGCTGGAAGTTCATCGCGTTCGGACCCGACGGCGACCTCTACGTGCCGGTCGGCGCACCGTGCAACATCTGCGAACGCGACGAGGACCGCTACTACAACATCCAGAAGATCAAGCCGGACGGCAGTGCCGCGTCCGTCGTCGCCAGGGGCGTGCGCAACAGCGTCGGCTTCGACTGGAATCCCGCGGACGGCTCGCTCTGGTTCACCGACAACGGCCGCGACCTGCTCGGCGACGACATCCCGTCCGACGAGCTGAACCGCGTGCCGGCCGATTCGAAGAGCGCGCCCCACTTCGGCTTTCCATACTGCCACCAGGGCGACCTGCCCGACCCCGAGTTCGGCCAGCAGAAGGCCTGCTCGCAGTTCACGCCGCCCGCCGCGAAGCTCGGCGCGCACGTCGCGGCGATCGGCATGCGCTTCTACGCGCCGGCCGCGGCGGCAGCCGAAACCTTCCCGAAGAGCTACCGCGGCGGCGCGTTCATCGCCGAGCACGGCTCATGGAACCGTTCGAAGAAGAGCGGCTACCGCGTGATGCACGTCCCGGTCGACGGCGCGAAGGCCGGCACGCAGGAAGTCTTCGCCGAAGGCTGGCTGCGCGGCGACGAGTCGGTCTGGGGACGTCCGGCCGACGTACTGCCGATGCCCGACGGCTCGCTGCTGGTGTCCGACGACCTCGCGGGCGCGATCTACCGCATCCGCTACGCACCGCCTTGAGCGGACTCACCCGCGTGCGCGGGCGCCTCGCGGTCGCGGTCGCCGCACTGCTCCTGGCGGCCTGCGCGACACCGCCTGCGGGATTCGAACCCGACCCGCAGGCGCGCTATACGCTGCGCCTGATCGGCCACCGGTCGCTGGAGACGCTGCAGCAGTTCGGCGGCACGACGGTCGGCGGTCTCTCGGGCATCGACTACGACCCGGCGACCGAGCTCTACTACCTGATCAGCGACGACCGCTCGGAGTACGCGCCGACGCGCTTCTACACCGCACGGCTGGCGATCGACGCGAGCGGCTTGCACGACGTCGCGCTGCAGACCGTGGTGACCCTGCAGCGACCGGACCGCAGCCCTTTCCCGGAGCGGGCCGCGGATGCGGAAGCGATCCGCTTCGATCCGGCGACCCGCACGCTGTGGTGGACGAGCGAAGGCGAGCGGCGACCGCCGTCCCGGCTGACCGATCCGTTCGTGCGTCATGCGACGCTCGACGGTCGCGATCTCGGCGACGTGCCGCTCGATCCGATGTTCCGCATCACCGCGGCGCCGCGCGGGCCGCGCGACAACCTCGTGTTCGAAGGCGCGACGCTGTCGCCGGATGGTCGCGCGCTGTGGGTCTCGCTCGAGGATCCGCTGATCCAGGACGGCGCGATGCCGACCATGCAGGCCGGTGCCTGGTCGCGCTTCTCGCGTTACGCGCGCACCGGGCAACAGGACTTCGGACCGTTGCAGGCGCAGTTCGTCTATCCGATCGATCCGATCCCGTCGCGCGGCGCCTGGACCGCGAGCCATGCGCAGAACGGCGTGTCCGAGATCCTCGCGATCGACGCGACGCACCTGCTGGTGCTCGAGCGCGCGCTGGTGCTGGGACCGGCCTGGCGCATCCGGCTGTTCGAGGCGGACTGGTCGGCCGCGTCCGACGTGAAGTCGCTCGCCGCGCTCGTCGACGACGGCGGACGCCCCCTGCCCTTCACGCCGATGACGAAGCACCTCGTCCTCGACCTCGACACGCTCGGCATCCCGATCGACAACCTCGAGGGCCTATGCTTCGGCCCGACGCTACCGAACGGTCACCGGACCCTCGTGCTGGTCTCCGACGACAACTTCAGTCGCGGCCAGGTCACGCAGTTCGTCGCCTTCGAGATCGTCCCGCGCTGACCCCGGACCCCATGGCCTTCAAGAACAAGACCCTCGCCACCCTGCTGGCCGCCGTCGGCGGCACGTTCGGACTGCACCGCTTCTACCTCGAAGGCGGCCGTCGCTGGCTGCCCTGGCTGTACCCGCTGTTCTGCTGGACGCTGATCCCGACCTTCGCGGGCTTCATCGAGGCGCTGCGCTTCGCGCTGACACCCGACGAGCGCTGGGACGCGCGCTGGAACGCGCAGGCCGGCCGCACCAGCGACTCGGGCTGGCCGGTGATCCTGCTCGCGGTCCTGACGATGGCCGGCGGCGTGACGCTGCTGATGACGGTGCTGTCGTTCGGGATCGGGCGCTCTGTCGGATCGGGCGAGACGTTCTTCTCCGCGATCGAAGCCGCGACGCTCAATCGAACAGCCGCTGCTGCGCCGACGGCTTCGCGGGCGGGACCGGACGCCTGAACTGCGACACGTCGAAGTGCCGGCGCGCGCGGTTCAGGCCGTGACGCGCGCACGCGGCGTGAAAGCGCTGCGCGAACAGCTCGGCCCAGATCCCTTCGCCGGTCATCCGCTTGCCGAAGCGCGCGTCGTAATCCTTGCCGCCGCGCAGGTCGCGGATGCGGTTCATGACGCGCTCGGCCCGCATCGGGAAGTGCGTGCGCAGCCAGGTCTGGAAGACGTCGTTCAGCTCCCACGGCAGCCGCAGGATGATGAAGTGCGCGCTGTGCACACCCGCGTCGGCGGCCGCCGCGACGATGTGCTCCATCTCGCCGTCCGTGACGAACGGGATCACCGGCGACACGTTGACGGAGACCGGCACGCCGGCGTCGACCAGCGTGCGCACGGTCCGCAGCCGGCGCGCCGGACTCGCGGCGCGCGGTTCGAGCTTGCGCGACAGCGCGTGGTCGAGCGTGGTGATCGTGATCGACGCGCGCGCGAGCCTGTGTTCCGCGAGCGGGACGAGCAGGTCGAGGTCGCGCTCGATCAGTGACGACTTCGTAATCAGCCCGAACGGGTTGCGCGCGGCGTGCAGCACCTCGAGCACCGACCGCGTGATCTTCAGGTCGCGCTCGATCGGCTGGTAGGCGTCGGTGTTGACGCCCACGGCGATCGTGTCGGGCACGTAGGACGGCTTCGCGAGTTCCTGCACCAGCAGCTCGGCCGCATTGGTCTTCGCGAACAGCCTTGACTCGAAATCGAGGCCCGGCGAGAGCCCGAGATAGCTGTGGGTCGGTCGCGCGAAGCAGTAGACGCATCCGTGTTCGCAGCCGCGATACGGATTGAGCGAGACCCGGAACGGGATGTCGGGCGAATCGTTGCGGGACAGGATCGTCTTCGCGCGCTCGAGCGTCACGGTGGTCTCGAGCACGGGCTCGTCCGCGCCGGACCCGTCGGACGACGCGTCGTCCCAGCCGTCGTCGAAGCGCTCGCGCACGTCGACCTCGTAGCGTCCCTGCACGTTGACGACCGCGCCACGACCCTTGCGGGCCGCGGGTCGGAACACGAGCGGTTGCACGACGCCGTCGTGACCGTCGTGCGGCGTTTCCTCCTGTGCGTCGTACCGGTCGATCGTCCGGACGCCGTCGCTCGGGTCGCCGCCGCTCAGGTCGTGATGGCGCTGGTCTGCACGAGCTGGCATCCCCCGACCTTCCATGACTTGTCCGGCTGCCGCTTCATCGTGAACAGCGTCCGCCACACCCGGCCCTCGCCGTCGACGATCCGCACCGTCTGCACCCACTGCCCGTCGACCGACTCGATGCCGATGAACGCCACGCTCGACGCGCGGTACACCGGCTCGTAACGGTCCCTGACCATCTCCATGAAACTGTCCGACGAGCCGAACATGCGGCGGATGTCGGGCGTGGCGTAGGCGAACGCGCGGTCGGCGTCGTCGTGCAGGAACGCGTCGAGCTGGCGCCGCAGGGTCTGCTCGATCGCGCGCCTGTCGGCCGCGCCGATCTTCTCGGCGGCCGCCGCATCATGGACGACGGCCAGCGTTGCGCACAGGGCCAGCGTCTGCAGGACAGTCGCGGCCATTCGCGCGGCGGCAACGCGGGCGGACAACAAGGAACGCGCGGATCGTTTGGTGAACATTCGTTCAGTCTACCTTCGGAAGGCGGTCGGACGAAAGACCCGGTGAGAAATAGGGGGCGGTGCCTGCGGGATAATGCAGCCCTTCTCCAGGAATCGCATCATGGCCCGCTTCGTCAAAACCCGTCTGCACGTCGTCAGCGCCGTCCTCGTCCTGCTCGGACTCTATGCGCTGGCGGGACTCGCCTATTCGCTGTGGGCGCACAGTCAGGAGTCCGTGACCGTGTGGGCCGGCATCATCGTCTTCGCCTTCGTCGGGGCGTACGCGAATCAGGCGTGGATCGCAAAAAAAAGGAGGCGAACGCATTAGCGTCGCCTCCTCTTCGCCGATGCGCTTGCCGCGCGTCGGAAACCGCCGTTCCGTCAAGCCGCTTCGCGCATCGCCTTCTTGCGCTCGTGTTCCTTCAGGTGGCGCTTGCGCAGGCGGATGCTCTGCGGCGTGATCTCGACGAGCTCGTCGTCGGCGATGAACTCCACCGCGTACTCGAGCGTCATCTGGACCGGCGGCACCAGGCGCACGGCCTCGTCGGTGCCCGACGCGCGCACGTTGGTCAGCTGCTTGCCCTTGATCGGGTTGACGACCAGGTCGTTGTCGCGCGAATGGATGCCGATGATCATGCCCTCGTACACCGGATCGCCCGGCACGGTGAACATGCGGCCGCGGTCCTGCAGCTTCCACAACGCGTAGGCAACGGCCTCGCCGTCGTCCTGGCTGATCAGCACGCCGTTGCGCCGCTCCGCCATCTCGCCGCCCTTGACCGGCGCGTAGTTGTCGAAGATGTGGCTCATCAGGCCCGAACCGCGCGTGAGCGTCATGAACTCGGACTGGAAGCCGATCAGGCCACGCGCCGGCACGCGGTACTCGAGTCGCACGCGGCCCTTGGCGTCGGACTGCATGTCCATCAGGTCGCCGCGACGGCGGCCGAGCTCTTCCATGACGCCGCCCTGGTTGGCTTCCTCGACGTCGACCGTCAGCAGCTCGTAGGGCTCGTGCTTGACGCCGTCGATCTCCTTGATGACCACGCGCGGGCGCGACACCGCGAGCTCAAAGCCTTCGCGACGCATGTTCTCGACCAGGATCGTCAGGTGCAGTTCGCCGCGGCCCGAGACCTCGAAGATCGTCTCGTCGCCGGTGTCCTGCACGCGCAAGGCGACGTTCGCCTTGAGTTCGCGTTGCAGCCGATCGCGCAGCTGGCGGCTGGTGATGAACTTGCCCTCGCGGCCGGCGAGCGGCGACGTGTTGACGCAGAAGTTCATCGTCAGCGTCGGCTCGTCGACGCGCAGCAGCGGCAGCGCGTCGGGCGTGTCGGGCTGGCACACGGTGGAGCCGATGCCCAGTTCCTCGATGCCGTTGATCAGCACGATGTCGCCGGCCGAAGCCTCCTCGACGATCTGGCGGTCGAGGCCGTGGAAGGTCAGCACCTGGTTGACGCGCGCCTTGATCGGCGTGGAGTCCGGACCGTTCATCACGACCACGTCCTGCAGCGCCTTGACGCGGCCGCGGCTGATGCGGCCGATGCCGATCTTGCCGACGTAGCTGGAATAGTCGAGCGACGAGATCTGCAGCTGCAACGGACCTTCGGAGTTGTCCTCGCGCACCGGCACGTACTTGATGATCGCCTCGAACAGCGGCCGCATGTTGTGGCCCGCGTCGCCGCCTTCGAGGTGCGCGACGGTCTCGCCCTGGTGGACGATGGCGCTCTGCTCCTTCTCGGTCGGCATGTCCTTCATGTCCATGAACGCGTAGCCGCTCAGCGCCGACGCGTACACCACCGGGAAGTCGAGCTGTTCTTCGGTCGCGCCTAGCTTGTCGAACAGGTCGAAGGTCGCGTTGATGACGAAGTCGGGACGCGCGCCCGGCCGGTCGATCTTGTTGACCACGACGATCGGCTTCAACCCGAGCGCGAGCGCCTTGCGCGTGACGAAGCGGGTCTGCGGCATCGGGCCTTCGACCGCGTCGACCAGCAGCAGCACGCCGTCGACCATCGACAGGACGCGCTCGACCTCGCCGCCGAAGTCGGCGTGTCCGGGCGTGTCGACGATGTTGATGTGCGTGCCTTCGTATTCGACGGCGCAGTTCTTGGCGAGGATGGTGATCCCGCGTTCCTTCTCGAGGTCGTTCGAGTCCATCACGCGCTCGGCGACATGCTGGTTCTCGCGGAAGGTGCCGGACTGCCGCAGCAGCTGGTCGACGAGGGTGGTCTTGCCGTGGTCGACGTGCGCGATGATCGCGACGTTGCGGAGGGATTGGTTGTCGGTGCGACGCATGCGAGGCTCGCGAATCAGGAGAGAGGGGACGAAGGCGGATGCGCACGAATGCGCGATGAGTCCACCTTCCAGGCAACCCGTGAGTGTATCAGTTGCAGTGCACAAATCGATGAAACGATTTGAGAATTTAGCGCGGGGATGCGATCAGCGCGACGAATTCGCGACGAGGCGGACCGGCGCCAGCCGATCGTCGAAGCCCACCAGCCCGGTGCCGAGCAGGCAGGCGTCGGGCCGACCGGCGTCTTCGATGCCGGCCTCGCGATAGACCCGCACCCTCCCCTGGATCGCCGTCCCGGGCCACGCGAGCCGCTGACCTTCGACGAAGCGCCGCGCGAGGTCGTCCCGCAGATCGATGCGGGGCAGGCCGACGATCAGCGTGTCGATCGGCAGCACATGGGCGTCGCGCTCCTCGGGCGCGAGCCGTTCGAGCGCCTCCAGCGGGGTCGAGGCGTGCAGCGACAGCGCACCCACCGTGAGACGCCGCAGCGCGATCAGGTGGCCCCCGCAGCCGAGGCGGTTGCCGATGTCCTCGGCGAGCGTGCGGATGTAGGTGCCCTTGGAACAGCGGACCACGATCTCCAGCGTCGTGCCTTCGAAGGCCATCACGTCGAGCGCATGGATGGTGACCGCGCGCGCCGCCCGCTCGACGGTGATGCCCTGGCGCGCGTAGTCGTACAGCGGCCGGCCGTCGCGCTTGAGCGCGGAGTACATCGGGGGCACCTGCTCGATCGGTCCGCGGAAGTCGACCAGCACGCGATCGAGCGTCGCACGATCAACCGCCACGTCGCGCGTCAGCACCGCCTGGCCCTCGGCATCGCCGGTGTCGGTGTTGATGCCGAGCCGGACCGTCGCGGCATAGGACTTGTCCGCATCGAGCAGGTCGGATGCGAATTTTGTGGCCTCGCCGAAACACAGCGGCAGCAGGCCGCTCGCCATCGGGTCCAGCGTGCCGGTGTGACCGCCCTTCTCGGCGCGCAACGCCCGGCGCGCGCGCGCCAGCGCGGCGGTCGACGTGATGCCCGACGGCTTGTCGATCAGCAGCACGCCGTGCACCGGCCGCCAGGCCACCTTCGGCCGATCGGCCCCGCGGGATCGCGCGTCCATCAGTCCGACGCGCGGGTCGCGTTCGCCTGATCGATCAATTGCGACAGTTCGGCGCCGTGCTTGACCGACTTGTCGTGCACGAAGTGCAGCGTGGGCACGGTGTGGATCGCGAGCCGCTTGAACAGCAGGCTGTGCAGCCAGCCGGCTTTGGCCTGCAGCGCCTCGCGTGCGCCCTCGCCGTCGTCGTTCAGCGTCGTGAAGAAGATCTTCGCGTGCGCGTAGTCGGGCGTGAGCTCGACGTCGGTGATCGTGACCAGCAGCGCGCGCGGATCGCGGATCTCGCGCGGGATCAGTTCGGCGAGGTCGCGCGCGATCTGCGACGCGATGCGCAGGTTGCGGTTGGGGATGGCCTTCGAATGCTTGGTCGCCATGGGATTCTCGATTCAGTGTGCCGGGCGCGCAAAGCGCATCACGCGCAGGTCGCCGGGCTGGTAGACGTCTTCCCCCTGGAACGTGAAACCCGCCGCGCGCAGCGCCGCGGGCATCGCCTCCTGGAGATCATAGGTGTTGTTGCGCCGGGTCAACAGCACCACGAGCGGCTCGGACGCGAGGCCGTTCATCAACGGCGTCAGGTCCTGGCCCACCACCGACGGCGCGCACTTCCCGGACGGATAGCGCGCCTCAAGGTCCGGGGCCGGGTAGTCGGCCGGCAGGCCGTGCACGCGGACCGTGAGGTGCTGCATCTTCGCCTCGTGCTCCAGCGGCAGGACCAGCTCGTTCGGCACGACGAGGATAGGCGCACCCGGCGCGACGGTCGCCAGTCGCGCGATCACCGGCTTCCACGGTTCCTTGACGTGGTCGGCCGACACGTAGCGACCGAGCGCGTACAGATGGATGGCGACGAGACCGATCGCGACCACGGCGCGCAGCCGGCCGGAGCGCAGCAGGATCACGGCCGATGCCAGCGCGAGCGCGAGCGCCGGTGCGGCGCCGATCATCGCGCGCGAGATCAGGATCGGCTTCATCGCGTAGCTGATGCCCACGTTCAACGCGATCGGCAATACCGCGAGCGACGCGACCATCAGCGCCCAGCGCCAGCCGATGCGCCGCCAGATCAGCAGCAGCCCGCCTAGCATCGCCAGCGCGACCCACCACGTCCAGCGCAGGACGTCCAGGCCGATCAGGTTGTGCAGCTCGAAGGTGACGCCTTCGAAGCTCGGCGGCGGGATCCAGAAGTCGTCGGTCACCTCGCGCGCCTGCGCGAGCAGCAGCGGCCAGTCGGGCGCCCACAGCAGCGCGACGAACACACCGGCGAACACGACCGGCACCACGACCGCGCGGCTGTCCCGGTCTGCGATCCACAGCGCAAGGAACGCGATGCTGACCGCGCCCAGGATCAGCACGGCCGTGTTGTTGGTCCACACCACGATCAGCGCGCCGGCCAGCAGCATCCCCCAGCTGCGTCGCGGCATCCGGTCCATCCAGGCGAATGCGAGACGACGCTCGGTGGTCTCGATGCTGCGCACGATGGTCAGGCAGGCGAGCGTGAGCAGCGCGGCACCGAAGCACAGCAGCGCATAAGGCCGCGCCTCGACCGAGAAATAGACCTGGAACGGCGTGAGCGAGAACAGCAGCGCAGCGAAGACGCCGATGCCGAAGTGGTCGTCGCCCCGGCCGCGCGCATGGTCGAGCACGCGCCCGGACACGTAGATCAGCACGACCGACCCGAGGCCGAAGAGCGTCGACAGCAGGCGCATGGCGACCGTGCCATCGCCGACCAGCATGATCCACGGATGCAGCAGCGCGAAATACAACGGCGGATGCGGATCGCAGGTCGGCACCAGCGACCACAGCGCGCTCAGGCGCTGCTGCGCGTCCCACCACGAATAGCCCTCGTCGAGCCACAGCGCATCGCGGTCGATCACCCAGCCGCGAACGACCACGGCCAGCGCCAGGATCGCCAGCAGCAGCCACGGGAAGCGACGGGTCGGCCGCGAAGGGATCGAAAGGCTCATGCGGATCGGAAGGAGCAGGCTCGGTGAGCGCCGCTGAAACGAGCGGGCGAGCCCATGGCTCGCCCGTCATGACAGCAACTTGGGGACGACGCACCAACGCGCCGCCTACCCGATGCGCCTACAGCGTGCGCGCGACTTCCTGCACCTCGAAGATCTCGAGCTGGTCGCCCTCCTCGATGTCGCTGTAGTTCTTCAGCGACAGGCCGCACTCGAAGCCGGCCCGCACTTCCTTGACGTCGTCCTTGAAGCGCTTGAGCGAATCGAGCTCGCCGGTCCACGTGACCACGTTGGCCCGCAGCAGGCGCACCATCGCGCCGCGACGCACGAGGCCTTCGGTGACCATGCAACCCGCCACCGCACCGACCTTCGGAATCTTGAACACCGCGCGGATCTCCACGAGGCCGATCTGCTCCTCGCGCTTCTCCGGTGACAGCATCCCCCCCATCGCCGCCTTGATGTCGTCGACCGCGTCGTAAATGATGTTGTAGTAGCGGATGTCGACGCCATTGGCCTCGGCAAGCTTCCGCGCCTGCGCATCGGCCCTGACGTTGAAGCCGATGACGACCGCCTTCGACGCCACCGCGAGGTTGATGTCGGACTCGGTGATGCCGCCGACCGCCGAATGGACCATCACGACGCGCACTTCGCTCGTCGACAGCTGGTTCATCGCGTGGCCGATGGCTTCCTGCGAACCCTGCACGTCGGACTTGACGATCAACGGCAGCGTCTGCACCGCGTTGGCCGAGTCGAACATGTTCTCGAGCTTGGCGGCCTGCTGGCGAGCCAGCTTCACGTCGCGGAACTTGCCCTGGCGGAACAGCGCGATCTCGCGTGCCTTGCGCTCGTCGGCCAGCACCATCACCTCTTCGCCGGCCGCCGGCACTTCGGTCAGACCCTGGATCTCGACCGGGATCGACGGGCCGGCGGTCTGCACCGGCTTGCCGTTCTCGTCGAGCATCGCGCGCACCCGTCCGAACGACGAACCCGCCAGCACGATGTCGCCGCGCTTGAGCGTGCCCGACTGCACGAGGATGGTCGCGACCGGGCCCTTGCCCTTGTCGAGCTTGGCTTCGATCACGAGTCCGCGGGCCGGTGCGTCGATCGGCGCCTTCAGTTCCAGCACCTCGGCCTGCAGCAGCACGTTCTCGAGGAGGTCGTCGATGCCGTCGCCGGTCTTGGCGGACACCTGCACGAACGGCGAGTCGCCGCCGAACTCTTCCGGCACGACCTGCTCGGCCACCAGTTCCTGGCGGACGCGATCGGGGTTCGCACCCGGCTTGTCGATCTTGTTCATCGCCACGATGATCGGCACGCCGGCCGCACGGGCGTGCGCGATGGCTTCCTTGGTCTGCGGCATGACGCCGTCGTCGGCCGCCACGACCAGGATCACCAGGTCGGTGGCCTTCGCGCCGCGCGCCCGCATGGCCGTGAAGGCCTCGTGACCCGGGGTGTCGAGGAAGGTGATCATGCCGCGCGGCGTCTCGACGTGATACGCGCCGATGTGCTGCGTGATGCCGCCTGCTTCGCCGCTGGCCACCTTGGCCGTGCGGATCTTGTCGAGCAGCAACGTCTTGCCGTGGTCGACGTGACCCATCACGGTCACGACTGGCGCGCGCGGCTCGGCCACGGCGGTCTCGGCGAAACCGCTGTCGACCAGCTGCGATTCGGGATCGTCGAGCTTGGCGGCCGTGGCCTTGTGGCCCATGTCCTCGATCACGATCATCGCGGTCTCCTGGTCGAGGACCTGGTTGATCGTGACCATCTGGCCGAGCTTCATCAATTGCTTGATGACCTCGGACCCCTTGATCGCCATGGCATGCGCGAGGTCGGCGACCGTGATGGTCTCCGGCACGCGGATGTCGCGCACGATCGGCTCGGACGGCGCGCTGAAGTTGTTGGTCGTGCTGTCGTCGGCGTGCCGATGACGGCCGCCGCCGCGCGGACCGCGCCAGCCGGGACTGAACGAGTCGCCGCGGGTCTTGATCGCGCGCTTCTTGGCCGCGTCGTCCTGCCAGGTGGACGACAGCGCCGCCGACTTGACCGACTTGCCGCCCTTCTTGTCGTCCTTCTTGTCCGCGGCCGCACCGACCTTGGCGGCCGGCTTGTGCAGCGTGCCGGCGATCGGCACCGCGGGCTTCACGGCGACGGTCGTGGCGGGCGCGACCACCGGCGCCGGGGCCGGGGCCTTCGCGACGCGCTTGGTGGTCATCAGCTTGTTGATGCCTGCGACCTCGGCCTCGACGGCCTTGCGCGCGGCGAGTCGGGCATCCGCCTCGGACTTCGCGCGCTGCTCGGCTTCGAGCGATGCGGTGCGGGCGGCTTCGGCTTCGGCCGGGCCCGAAGCAGCAGCCGCGCGCTTCGCCAGTTCTTCGGCCTCGGCCCGGAAACGGGCCTCGGCGGCGACCTGCTCGGCGTCGAGACGCTCCTGCTTCTCGCGGGCGTCTGCAGCCTGCTGCGCGATCAGCGCCGCGGTGCGCTCGGCTTCTTCTTCGCGAATGCGGCGCTGCTCGTCGCCGATGTGATCGACGACCGGAGCCGCTTCGACCACCGGCTCCGGGACGACCTCGGGGACCGGGGCCGGGACAGGCTCCGTCTCCAGCACGTCGTCGCGCTTGACGAAGACCCGCTTCTTACGCACCTCGACCTGGATGGTGCGGGCCTTGCCGGTCGCGTCCGCCTGCTTGATCTCGGACGTCGACTTGCGCGTCAGCGTGATCTTCTGCTTCGTCTCGGTCCCGCCGTGGGCCTTGCGCAACGCGTCGAGCAGGCGCGCCTTGTCGTTCTCCGACAGGACGTCCTCGGGAGATTCTTTCGTGACACCGGCAGCGCGCAATTGGTCGAGCAGCACGTTGGCGGGCAGCTTCAGTTCTTGCGCGAATTGGGCAACGTTGTTGCTTGCCATTCAGTCCTCTGTTTCTTTCGATGCGTCTACTTCGATGTACGGCCGCGAAAAATGCGCTGCGGTCCGTTCAGGCAAACCAGTGTTCCCGCGCCTTCATGATCAGCGCCTTCGCGCGCTCGTCGTCGACACCGGTCAGATCGGTCAGCTCGTCGACGGCCAGTTCGGCCAGGTCGTCGCGCGTGAACACGTTGCCACCGGCGAGTTTCGCCGCGAGGTCACGGTCCATGCCTTCGAGCGACAACAGGTCCTCGGTGGTCTTCTCGATCTTCTCTTCGTTGACGATGGCTTCGGTCAGCAGCGCGTTGCGGGCGCGGTTGCGCAGCTCGTTGACGGTCTCCTCGTCGAAGGACGGGATCTCGAGCATCTCGGAGATCGGCACGTAGGCCACTTCCTCCAGGCTCGCGAAGCCTTCCTGCACGAGGATGTCGGCGACTTCCTCGTCGACGTCGAGCTTCTCGACGAACAACTGCCGGACATGCGCGGTCTCGGCAACGCTCTTCTCGGCCGATTCCTCGGCCGACATCAGGTTGATCTGCCAGCCCGTCAGTTCCGACGCGAGGCGAACGTTCTGCCCGGCGCGGCCGATGGCGATCGCGAGGTTCTCCTCGTCGACCACGACGTCCATGCTGTGCTTTTCCTCGTCGACCACGATCGACGAGACGTTGGCCGGGGCCAGCGCGCCGATGACGAACTGCGCGGGGTCGTCGGACCACAGCACGATGTCCACGTTCTCGCCGCCGAGCTCGTTGCGCACAGCCTGCACGCGCGAGCCGCGCATGCCGACGCAGGTGCCGATCGGGTCGATGCGGCGGTCGGTCGTGAACACGGCGATCTTGGCGCGCACGCCAGGATCGCGCGCCGCCGCCTTGATCTGCAGCAGGCCCTGCTCGATCTCCGGCACCTCGAGCTCGAACAGCTTGACGATGAAGTCGGGTGCGGTGCGCGACAGCATCAGCTGCGGGCCGCGCACTTCGCGGTCGACGCGCATCACGTAGGCCCGCACGCGGTCGCCGACGCGCAGATTCTCCTTCGGGATCATCTGGTCGCGCTTGAGACGGGCCTCGACACGGCCGGCCTCGACGATCGCATCGCCCTTGTCCATCCGCTTGACGCTGCCGGTGACGATCGACTCGCCGCGGGCCAGGAAGTCGGACAGGATCTGCTCGCGCTCGGCGTCGCGGATCTTCTGCAGGATGGTCTGCTTCGTGTCCTGCGCGAAGCGACGGCCGTACTCGGCCGGGTCGAGCTGTTCCTCGATGTACTCGTCGACCTCGATGTCGTCGATCTGCTCACGGGCTTCGGACAGCAGTTCCTGGCGGTCCGGGAACTCCAGGCCGGCGTCGTCGGGCACCACCTGCCAGCGGCGGAACGCCTCGTTGTCGCCGGACTCGCGATCGACCGACACGCGGATGTCGACGTCGCCCGGAAAGAGCTTCTTGGTCGCGGCAGCGAGAGCCTGTTCGAGTGCTCCGAACACGACTTCCTTGGCAACGTTCTTCTCGCGCGCCAGCGCATCGACCAACAACAGGATTTCCCGGCTCATCGCTTTTTGCTCCCCACGTTGCTTCCACCCTTGCTTCTGAAATCGATGCGCGGAACCAGCCGCGCCTTCTCCACTTCGTCGAACGAGAATTCGAGCAGTTCCTGCCCGGCCTCTCCGCCTTCCAGTACCAGTCCGAAGCGGGTCGGTACCCCCGGCGTCGCCCCATCGGCCAAGGCCGCGACGCCGACGACCTGCAGCACGCCCTGGAACTGCTTGCGGCCGCGCGTCTGTCCGCCGGGCGACGTCCGCAGCTTCACGAACGCCTCGTGCCCCTCGAAACGCGCGAAGTGCGCCGCCTTCTTGAGCGGCCGATCGAGCCCGGGCGACGAGATCTCGAGGCGCTCGTAGTTGACGTTCTCGACCAGGAAGACGCGCGACAACTGGTCGCTGACCTTGGCGCAGTCCTCGATCGTGATGCCGCCGATCGTCGAGCCGTCGGCCAGGACCTCCGCACCCGGCTTGTCGATGAACACGCGCAGCACACCGCCGCCAGCCCACTCGACGTCAACCAGCTCGTAGCCCAATCCTTCGACCGTCTGCTCTATGACCGAATCGCTCCACACCGTCTCGTCTGCCTTCTGCTTCGCCCACATCCGACCCGTCGAGACGCCCGCCAAACAGGCCTGCGGACATGCCCATATCGCATCGCTCACGGGAAAAAAAAGTGGGCTCGAAAGCCCACTGGATCCGTTACCGCCTCGTTCGTTGCCATGCGACGCCGGGCTCGAACACCGGCGTCACCATCGGGTCGATCGCGGCACCCTGCCCGCCTGCGCCTGCACCACGGCACCAACCGCTCCCGAACAACTGCGGGAGTGTACCAGCGAAGCTGCCCCGGAACAAGCTTGGCACGACTGTTGCAGCCTCAGCCGCTGCGGCGCCGGCGAGGGGTCGCGGACTGCGGCCGGGCCGCCTTGTTGAATTGCGGACGCGGCCCACGCGCGCTGCGCGGCGGCTGCGCGAACGCGCCCAGCGCCGTGACCAGCGGATCGATCTTTCCCTTCGGCACGTCGCCGTTGAGATCGGGCTTGCCAGCGCCGTTGCCATTGAACGGCTTGCCGCGTCCCTTGCCGTTGCCGGGCGTGAACGCACGCGGCTGGCGATCGCCGTTGGCGGCGTGCGGGGGGCGCGGACGGCCCGGACGCTGCCCGCGCTTCGCGGCAGGATTGGCGAATCCGTTGCCCGGCGCGCCGGTCGGCATCATCGGATCGATCACGCGCGGCGCCTGCGGACGGTGGCGCTTGACCTCGGCGGGATCGCCGACCCCCTTCGTCGAGACGCCGAGTTCGGTGCACCAGCGGCGCACCAGCGCCGGATCGAGCTCTTCCCAGCGACCGCGACTGAGCGCCCGCGGCAGATGGACGCCCCCGTAGCGGATGCGGATCAGGCGGCTCACCGTCAGGCCCACGGCCTCGAACATGCGCCGTACCTCGCGATTGCGACCTTCGCCGATCACCACGCGATACCAACGGTTGGACCCTTCACCGCCGGCGAAATCGACCGACGAGAAGCGCGCCGGGCCGTCGGCGAGATTGACGCCGTCCAGCAGCTTCTGGCGGCCGTCGGCATCGAGTTCGCCGAGCACGCGCACCGCGTACTCGCGCTCGAACCCGTAGCGCGGATGGGCCAGCCGGTTGGCGAGTTCGCCCGACGTCGTGAAGATCAGCAGGCCTTCGGTGTTGAAGTCGAGACGGCCGACCGTCAGCCACTTGGACGCCTGCACGGTGGGCAGCTTGGAGAAGACGCTCGCGCGGCCCTGCGGATCGTCGTGACTGACGATCTCGCCGGCGGGCTTGTGATACAGCAGCACGCGCGGCGCGCGGGCGGCGACCCGACGGGCGAGCGGCTTGCCGTTGATGCGGATCTGGTCGGTCGGACCGATCCGCTGGCCGATGTGCGCGGGCTCGCCGTTCACCGACACGCGGCCCGCGACGATCATCTCCTCCATCTCGCGACGCGAGCCGAGACCGGCGTCGGCCAGCAGCTTGTGCAGCTTGGGCGCGTCGGCGTCGAGGTCGATCGTGACCGGCTTTCGCGCCACGAAGGGACGCGGACCGCGCGCGATCGGCGTGTTGGCGTTGACGTAGTTCGCGGGCGGCTGATCCTCGAGCTCGGCTTCGAACTGCGCATCGTACGAATCGTCCTCGAAGAAGTCCTCGGGCGGCAGGTCGCCCGCTGCTTCGTCGTCCCCGTCGTCGGCGCTCAGCTCGTCTCCGCGCGACTCGGGAAAGGTGTCGTCGTCGATGTCGGCGGTCATCGCGTCGACCAGGGACGTGTCGACCGACTCCGCGAGGACCTCGGCCTGCGGCGCAATCGCTTCGACCGGATCGGCTTCGTCGCTGGTGCCGATCAGTTCCTCGATCTTCCACGGCTCGCCGGCGCCGGCGATGCGCGGCGTGACCGCCTTGTTCGGACGGCCGGCGTGGGCCGCGGGACGCGGGGCGCCAGGGTTGCGCGGCGGTCGCGGGCCCTGGTCGCCGCCCGGCCTCGGACCGCGACGCTGCTGGCCGTTGCGGGGCTGACCGCCGTTCGGATTCGCGGCCGGACGGTCGCCTTCCCCGCCGGCCTGGTCCGGCGCAGCGGCCGTCCGCGGCGGATTGCCGCGACGGTTGCGATTCTTGCGTTGCCCGCCTGGACCGCGCGCCCGGGCGGGCGTGCCGTCGGCGCCGAGGGTCGGCGGAGAGCCTTCGCCCCCGTTGCCGGTAGGCGCGGACCCGCCGTCCGCGGATGCCGCGGAGACGTCCGAAGATCCGGCCTCGCCGGTGGATTCGCCGCCCGGCGACGCAGCCGGATTACGCTGCGGGTTGCGGGGAGAGTGGCGGTGGAGTCTGCGCAAAATCGATGACCTCTTGTAGGAGCGGCACGGCTGAATCGGGTTCGCCCGGGTGCGGGAGAGGCGGAAGCTCGGACAGGGCCGTGAGTCCGAGGTCGTCCAGGAATGTCTTGGTCGTGGCGTACAGCGCCGGGCGACCCGGGGCCTCGCGATGACCGATCGCGTCGACCCAGCCGCGCTCCTCGAGCGCCTTGATCACCGGCGTCGACACGGTGACGCCGCGAATGTCCTCGATGTCGCCGCGCGTGACCGGCTGCCGGTACGCGATGATCGCCAGCGTCTCCATCACGGCGCGCGAATAACGCTGCGGACGTTCCGGATTCAGCCGCGACAGATACGTCTTCATCGCCGGGCGCGTCTGGAATCGCCAGCCGCTCGCGATCGCCGTCAGCACCAGCCCGCGCTCGTTCCAGTCGTCGGCGAGATCGCCGAGAAGAGCACGAATCGAGTCGGCGTCGAGCGCATCGTCGAACAATCGACGCAGGGCCGGTATCGCCAGGGGCTCGCTCGCGGTCAGCAGCGCCGCTTCCAGTACGACCTTCGTTTCGGTTGTGTTCATCCAGTCCTGCGGACGGCCGATCATGCGGGACGCCGATCGGCAGGCAGTGCAATGATCGATGGGGCTTTCGCGTTTCGACGAACGGTCGTCGCGAGCCACGGCGTCTGTCAGACCCGTCTTGCTGCAAGGCTCGTGGCACTTGCATTGAATGGCTACCGAACCAAGCGCACGAATGCGCAGTGGTTGGGCTTCGTCGCCGCGGGTTTTGCACCTCGTTCTCGTCGGGCGGCCCGTCCGGAACACCGACGGTCACTCGCGGGGCCGTGCTGCGTGGCCTGGAAAGATGCTGATTCGAGGCACGAGTATAACCATCGTCCCCGCAGCGCACAAGCACCGGCTTGCACCTGTCGCGATCGGCGCCGCGCGTCCGGAACTTTGCCGGACCGCACGGTTCCCTCAGGGAAACCGGCCGCCCGATCGCCGCGAACCCGGAACTCCGGCATGCGCCGATAACATCGGCGGCGCCGCGCGCCTCTAATACGGCAGGCCTGCACGCACGGCCATGCGGTCCGCCGGCATCGCATCGGCCGGGCCCTTCCTCCCTCCTCCCAA
>Ga0123336_10000172_pt1 | contig 66591 bp, 68 predicted proteins | sample SSSSmetaG_FD_96466 | JGI IMG/M metagenome (GOLD analysis project Ga0123336, IMG submission 96466) | Glacier valley bacterial and archeal communities from Borup Fiord, Nunavut, Canada, to study Microbial Dark Matter (Phase II) - ​SSSS metaG | ecosystem: Environmental > Aquatic > Freshwater > Ice...
CGCGCCCAGGCCGCCGGGCCGTGCCTGACGTGCATGGCCGCGATGGCGTTGATTGTCGTGGCGGTCGTCGCGAGCTTCGCCTACCTCGGCATCGACTACCGCGCGCTCGTGGCAGGTGATTCGTTGCGGCTCATGTTGAAGTTCATCAAGGAGTTCTTCCCGCCCGACATGTCCGGCGCGTTCCTCGCCAAGACCGCCTGGGCCGCGCTGCAGACGCTCGCGGTCTCGGCCCTCGGCACGCTGCTCGCGGTGGTGGCCGGTGCGGCCCTGGCATTGCCCGCCGCCGGGCGCCTGGGCACCGCAGCACGCCAGGGCGCGCGGCTCGTGCTCAACCTGCTGCGCAGCGTGCCCGAACTGGTGTGGGCGGCGTTGATGGTGCTGGCCGCTGGCCTGGGGCCGTTTGCCGGCGTGCTGGCGCTGGCATTGCACACCAGCGGCGTGTTCGGGCGGCTGTTCGCCGAGGCGCTGGAGAACGCACCGCGCGAACCCGAACGCGCCCTGCATGACGCCGGCAGCGGCGCCATCGCGGCGTTCGTCTACGGCAGCCTGCCGCTGGTCATGCCGCAGTGGCTCGCCTACACGCTGTACCGCTGGGAGATGAACATCCGCATGGCGGCGGTGCTCGGCTTCGTCGGCGCCGGCGGCCTGGGCCAGATGCTGTACTTCCACCTGTCGCTATTCCAGCAGGCCCAGGCCTCCACGGTGCTGGGTGCGATGTGCGTGCTGGTGGTACTGGTCGACGCATTGAGCAGCCGGTGGCGCCGCGGCCTGGCGCCGGCGTACGCCTGAAGCCGCGCGGCGGGCATTCCGCCCCCGTTCGCGGCGTGCCGACGTGCGAATGCGCGAGGAATGCGCACTGTGTCACGCGCCGATGTGGGCCGCTCCCCGAGGTCGGGGGTGCTGCACGGGGCGACGGCGAGGAACACTGCAGTTGTTGGGTGACGCCGATACGGCGAACACCGACGCAGTCAACACATCAACGATTTCAAGGACTCCGATGAAACTCCGCACCCTCGCATTCGCCGCCCTCGCCGTCTTCGGCGCAGCAGCCCAAGCTGCCACCGCCACCGGCCCGACGATCAGCTTCAACGGCCACGACTACACGTTGCTGACCACCGACGACTGGGCTCCGAGCGAGGCTTATGCCATCAGCCAGGGCGGCCACCTGGTGTCGATCGACGACGCCGCCGAGAACACCTTCATCCTGGACACGTTCCGCTCTGTCGGCTCGATCTGGCTCGGGCTGGAGCGCGTGGGGACCGGCAACAACCTCGCCGATTTCGCATGGACCGACGGGTCGGCCAGCACCTTCCGCAACTGGGCCGGTGGTGAACCCAACAACTACGGTGGCAACGAGAACGTCGTCCACATGTACAGCAACGGCACGTGGAACGACCTGCCCGGCAGCGGTTCGGGCTACGACGGTGCGAAGTACGGCGTGATGGAAGTCACCGCCGTGCCGGAACCCGAAACCTACGCGCTGATGCTCGCTGGCCTGGCCTCGATGGCCTTCGTCGCACGCCGCCGCAAGGCCCAGGCGAACTGAACAACTGCGCTTCGCGCTTCCATACCCCGCGTCGGCGGGGTACACCTCACAACCCCGCCGATGCGGGGTTTTTTTATGTCGCCCCGCCAATGCGGGGTTTTTGTATGTCGCCCCACCGAGGCGGCGTTTTTATGTCGCCCCACCGAGGCGGGACTTCTTTGCGTCAGCCCCGCACCCAGCCGCCGCCGCGCAAGTGCCAGCGGCTGCCGATCTGCACCCAGGCGTGCGGGCGGTACGCGTAGCCGGCACGCGGGCGCTCCCAGCGGCCAGGCACCCAGGCGTGGCGGTTGCCTTGCCAGCCCCAATACCCGCCGATCCACAGTGCGCCGGCATAGGGCAACACCGGCACCACTTCCACGTACGACGCGGGCGGTGCCATGTCGACGATCACGTCGCCGTCGGGCGATGCGCCGCCGTAAGCCACCTGGCGTGGGTACGGCGCCACCACACAAGCGGACAGCGCCAGCACGCACGCAGCAATCGGCACAAGCCGGAATCGAGTCAAGGACATGATGGGCTCCAACGACAATCCGCGCGAGCAAACCGCCCGCGACATGCGGCTTAACCCGTGCCACGCGCCGGCGGATGACCGGGTCGCCCCGGCTTTACAGTTGTTTTCGTGCCGGACCGTGCGGCGCAGCGCCTATCGTCAGACTGCTGCCAGCAGGTCGAGCGCAGCGGCCAGCGCCATCGTGTAGCCGGCCACGCCGAAGCCGACGATGACGCCCGAAGCGATCTCGGACAGGAACGAGTGGTGGCGAAACGATTCGCGCTTGTGCACGTTCGACACGTGCACCTCGAAGAACGGAATCGCCACACCGGCCAGCGCGTCGCGCAGCGGGACGCTGGTGTGCGTGAGGCCGCCCGGGTTGATGACGATGTGGCCTGTACCGTCGAGCCGCGCCGCGTGGATGCGGTCGATCAGCGCGCCTTCGTGGTTGCTCTGGAAGCAGGCCACCGCCACACCGCGCACCCGGCATTGCGCCGCCGCCGCAGCCTCCACATCGGCGAGCGTAGTGTGCCCATAGGTCTGCGGCTCGCGCGTGCCGAGCAGGTTGAGGTTGGGGCCGTTGAGCAGCAGGATCTGGGGCATGGCGTGGGGCTCTCCAAGAATCAAGGGGGTGGGCCGCCGCAGCGTACCGCACGGCCGCTCGCGGCCGCTTCGGCCCCTCGCTGTGGGGATTTGCACCAATGTGCTGTTCGGGATGTTGCAGCGCAGCGCAAACTTGTAGCATGTGCCATCGCAGCGGCAGCAGCCCGCTGCCGCAACCTCCAGGGGAATGGCGCGCATGAACATGGTCAAGCACATCGGCACGGTGGCGGGCGTCGGCCTGGCGGTGGCCTTCGTCGTGGTGTTCTTCATCGGCCGCACCGGGTCGAAGCAACTCGTCGACGTGGCACCCAAGGTCGGCATGAGCCACGAAGACCTGCTGGCGATGGGGCCGCGCATCGCGTCGCAAACGGGCGCCACGCTGGGCAGTTCGCGGCGCGTGGTTTACCTGCTGGCTTGCAGCGGCATGTCGAGCCGCGATGCACTTGAAGCCCAGGCCACCCAGGCCGGCAGCCTGGCCCGCAAGGACCGCCTGACCGACCGCGAGGCCGTGATCGCCGTGCTGGCCCAGAGCAGCGGAGCCACCGGGGTCGCCGACAAGCTCAAGGACTGCTGACAGGCCGGGGCACCGGCAGCGTCGTTCCGCGCGGGCGGGTCAGGCGGTGCAGGTGCGGTTCTTGCCGGTGCGCTTGGCCTCGTAAAGGCCTTGATCGGCGCGCTCCAGCGCGGCCTCGATCGGCTCGTCGGCCCGGTAAGGTGTGACGCCGGCCGAGAACGTCACGAGCACGTTCTTCTGTTCGTGCATGAACAGCCCGCCACTGAGCGAGCGCTGCAGCCGCGTCAGGATCTGCTGCGCCTCGACCAGCGGCGTGTCGGGCAGCAGCACCACGAACTCCTCGCCACCGTAGCGCGCAACCAGGTCGGTGGGCCGCAAGGTCTTGCTCACCACCGCCGCCAGCGCCTTGAGCGCGGTGTCACCGGCGGCATGGCCCAGTTCGTCGTTCAGGCGCTTGAAGTTGTCGATGTCGAGCAGGCCCACGCAGAGCGGGCTGCCGCTGCGCGCAAGGCGCGCGCGCTCGGCCTCGAAGGCCTGCAGCAGGCCGCGGCGGTTGGCGATCTGCGTGAGCTGGTCGGTCGACACTTCGTCGGACAGGCGGCGCATCTCGGCTTCGAGTTCGCTCACGCGCTGCGTCAAAGCGCTGGCATGGTGGTGTTCATGCTGCAGGCGCGCCTGGGTCTGCTGCACGAGCGTTTGAACGCTGCGGCTTTCTTCCACCATCTCGCGCACCGCGCCGGCCAGGCCTTCAAGCGAGTCGGCGTGCGCAATCACCTGGGCGTACCGACCCACGCTGTCGTGGAACTGCCCGGTCTGCGTGCCCAGCACGTCGAGCTCGTTGAGCATGCGGTGGATCAGGCCCTTGAGCGCATCGCGGGCCTGCGTTCGCTCTGCGCGCAGCACGCCCTGGCGCTCGCGGGTGTCACGCAGCAGTTCGCTGACTGCGCGCACGCCACGCGCGTTCAAGCCTTCGTCGATGCGCACCTGCATGGCCTTGCACTGGCCGCGGGCCCAGCTGTCGTCTTCGCTCAGGTCCGTCAAGCTGGCGGTGAGCTCGGTGCACAGCAGGGTCAGCTGATCGTGCAGATGGTGGCGGTGTTGCAGCACATGGCGCGCGCTCTGGCACAGGGCGTCGAGTTCATCCATCAACGGCCGGCTGGCGCCTTCGCCTTTGATGCGCATGCGCAGCGCCGCCAGCGCCGTGGCCAGTTCGTCGGCCTGGCCGTTCGGCGTGGGCAAGGCCAGTTCGACGGTCACGCCCAGCGCGGCCAGCCCGTGCTGCCAGCCAGCGCTGTCCAGCATCTGCACCGGCTGCACCGCCGTGGCGCTCGACGTGACCGCTGAGGCGGTTGCAGCGCCCTCAGGCAATGCATCGGCAGGCGCCGCCGCCTCGGTCACGACGGGCGCATCGGCCAGGTCGCCGTCCCAGCTCGCGACCAGTTGCGACAGCCGCTGTTGCAGGCGCTGCGCATCGCTGCGGCTGCTGTCGAGCACGCGTTGCAGGCTCTCCTTCTTGCGCGCCGTGGTCCAGCCCCGGCCACCGCGCTCGATGCCGCGCACGATGCGCTCGATCAGCGTGGCAATGGCTGCGCCGCCGACAGCGGCATCCGCCAGCGGGTCGGGGCTCGTGGCGTCACTGGGCATGCGCTGCGGTCGGGCTGGATTCGGACTGCGGTGGGACTGCAGGAAGTCAGCGCCGCGGCCGGGCGCGCGGGTCGCGCGGCACCGACGCCTGGGCCAGGCGCAGCGCGTCGGCCCGCTCGCCGTCGTCCGCCTTGGTGATCCACGGCGCCTTGCGCGGCAGAACGGTCTGCTGCAGCCAGGTCTCGATGTCGTCCGGCGGTTGCGGCTTGCTGAAGAGGAAACCCTGCATGACACCGCAACCCAGCCGGTGCAGTACCTCCATCTGGCGCAGGTTCTCCACGCCCTCGGCCACCACGCGTAGCCCAAGCGAACGCGCCAACGCGATGATGGCGGTGACGACGGCCGAACTTTGCGGTGTCATGCCCAGGTCGCGCACGAAGCTGCGGTCGATCTTGAGCTCGCTGATTGGCAGCGTGGTGAGGTAGGCGAGCGACGAATAGCCGGTGCCGAAGTCGTCGATCGAGATCTCGACGCCGATCTCGTTCAGCCGGTGCAGCGACGGGATCACGTTCTGCAGGTCCTTCATCAGCCCCGTCTCGGTGATCTCGAGCTCGATGGCATGGTGCGGCACGCCGTAGGTGGTGACGGCTTCGTGGATGTACTCGACCAGGTCGGTGCGCTCGAACATGCGGTTCGGCAGGTTCACGGCAATCGAATCTGCGAAACCGAAGTTGTCTTGCCAGATGCGGGCCTGGCGCGCGGCCTCGCGGATGGCCCACTCGCTGAGTGGCACGATCAGGCCGGTCTCCTCGGCCAGCGGGATGAAGTCGCCAGGCGGCACCAGCACGCCGTTGCGGCGCCAGCGCATCAGCGCTTCGGCACCCACCATGCGGGCGCCGCGAACGTCGATCTTGGGCTGGTAGTGCAACACCAGTTCGTCGCGCTCGATGGCCTTGTGCAGCGCACTTTCCAGCTCCAGCTTCTCGCGGCCCTTGCCGGCGAGCGTGGGGCGGTACAGCGAGGCCGAATTGCGCCCGGCCGACTTGACCGAGTACATGGCGACGTCGGAGTTGCGCATCAGGTCGGCCACGGTGGTGCCGTCGCGCGGGTACAGCGCGATGCCCACGCTGGCGGTCACGAAGCACTCTTGCCCGCCGACGAAGATGGGCTGGCGCATCAGGTCGAGAATGCGGCCGGCCACGCGCTCGGCGTCGTGTTCATCGGCCACCTCGGGCAGCAGCGCCACGAACTCGTCGCCGCCCAGCCGCCCCACCGCTTCGAGCGAGCGGTGCGAGCGCGAGCCGAGAGATTCGACCGAGGTGTCGGGCACCTGGTCGGAATGGCGCACGCACGAGCGCAGGCGCCGCGCCACTTCCATCAGCAACTCGTCGCCGGCGCCGTGGCCGAGCGTGTCGTTGATGACCTTGAAGCGGTCCAGGTCGATCAGCAGCAGCGCCACCTGGTGGTTCAGGCGGCGGCCGTTCTCGAGCGCACGCTCGGCGCGCCAGATCAACTGGCGGCGGTTCGGCAGGCCGGTCAGCACGTCGAAGTTGGCGAGGTGGCGGATCTTGTCTTCGGCGAGGCGGCGGTCGGTCACGTCCTGCACGATGCCGCTGTAGCCGACCAGGTTGCCGTGCTCGTTGAACTCGGGCTCGGCCTCGACGTGCACGATGCGCTGGCTGCCGTTGCTCAGCGTGGCAGGGATGTCGGTCGCAAGCACTGTGCAGTGCTTCATCACCTCATGCAGCACCGACAGCAAGCCCGTGCGGTCGTCGGCCGACAGCATGCGCAGCAGGGGGCGGAATTCGAGCCGATCTTGCGGCCCCTTGCCGAACACCCGCAGGCCTTCGGCCGAGAACACCGGCCCGCCGCGGCCGCGCCACCAGTCGAAGCTACCCATGCGCGCCAGGTCTTGCGCGCGCGCCAGGCGCGACTTGCTGCGCTCCAGTTCGGCCCGCACCCGAGCCGCACGCAACAGGTAGCGCAAGCGCCCCGCCAGCAGGCTCCACTGCGTGGATTTGACGAAGAAGTCGGTCGCGCCCGCCTCGTAGGCTCGGGTGATCGACGCGTCGTCGTCCAGGCCGGTGAGCATCAGCACCGGCAGTGACTCGAAGCCCGGCAGCACGCGCAGTTCACGGCAGGTCTGAAAGCCATCGAGCCCGGGCATCAAGGCGTCGAGCACCACCACGTCGGGCAGCCAATGGGTCAGCGCCTCGATGGCGTGTTCGCCGCTGGTCGCCTCGGTGATCGAGAAACCGCGCTCGCGCAGCGCGATCGACGTGAGCAGCAGGTTGACCTCGTCGTCATCGACGAGCAGCACCTTCGGCCGACCCGGCAGATCGTCGTCCACCGAGATGCCGGTACTCAGCATGTGCGCCGCCCCAGCACGTCGGCGATGGCCCGCAACGCGTCGTTCATGGCAGCGGCCATGGCGTCGATGGCGGCGGGCAGCCCGTCGATCGTGTCCTGCCTGATCAGCGTTTCGACCCGCGCGCACTCGGCCGACAAGGCCAGTGCGCCGATGCTCGCCGACGACGACTTGAGCGTGTGGGCCACTAGGCGCACCGTGGCGTGATCACCGGCATGCCGGGCGGTTTCGAGTTGTGGCATCAGGCGTGCGGCGGATGATTGAAACGCCTTGAGCACACGCCCGAGCAGGTCGTTCGCCCGCGTGGGATCGAGCTCTTCGAGCCGAGCCAACGCGACCGGGTCCAGCACCGCTGCGGGAGAGTAGGCGGGAAGGGCGGAATTGGGTGAAGCATTCACCATGTCATGCACAGGTTCTGTCGCGTTGGTCGTTCAAGTTCGTCCTCGAAACCAGGCCGGGCCGATATCGCGCCGCAAGCTTGTCCGCATTGTCTCGCACAGGACGCTGCCCATGCGAGAAGAGGCCGACCCCGCCCTGGGGTGCAGTCGATGGTGGCAAGCATGCCCGTTGTTTCGGCCGCTCATTTGCGAACTTGAACCGGTTTCCATGCCATGTTCACGCCATCGGACGGGCGGCTTGAGTTGCACCGCTCCCTACAATCGTCCCGATGAATCGCAGCAGCGCCGTGGCCTCTGACGCGCCCCCACCGTGGGAGCGCGTGGTCATGACCGGCGCGGCCGTTCTTGCTGTGGCGCTGGTTGCGTGGCTGTGGTGGCTTCCCGGCGCCACGGCGCGCGGCAGCGAAGCGCCGAGCATCGAGGGTTGGGGCGTGGCCGTGCTGGCATTCGCTCTGCTGGTGCTGCTGGGCGCTGCGGCTCTCGCGCTGCGTCATGCCGGCGCGATGCAGCGCATGGCCGGCGAGTTGCGCGAGGCACGAGAGCGGCTGCGCTGCATCGACGAGTTGCTGGATGTGTGGCAATGGCAAACCGATTCGCAGCACCGTCTGGTGCAGTGGCGCCCGCCGCGCGGTGCTGCCCCGGCCGACTGGGCCGCCGCACCGGCGGCCGCCACGCTGTGGCAGGTTTTCAAGCCAGCCTCCGAGGCCGCGCTGCGCGCCCAGCTCGACCACGCCGCGCCGCTCGACGACATCGACGTGGAGCGCCCGAGCGCCGATGGCACGCCACGGCGCGGGCGCCTGCGGGCGCGTGCCCGGACCGATGCGCAGGGCCTGTTCGCGGGCTACCAGGGCACGTGGCAGCGGCTCGACAGCGCAGCAATCACCGTCGCGCCCGTGCTCGCCCGCAACACGGCGCCGGGCGCCACGCACCCGCCTGCACCAGCCCGGGCGACGTCCGCTTCTGGAACGACGTCTGCCGCAGCGGTGGCGGCGGCCGAGCAGGAGTCGTTCAGCTTCACGGTGTCGCATGACCTGCGGGCACCGATCCGCGTGGTCGAGGGCTTCACCAAGATCGTCAAGGAAGATTACGGCCGCCTGCTCGACCGTGTCGGCAACGACCACCTCGACCGCGTGCTGGGCGCGGCCGCGCGCATGAACAACATGATCGACGCGCTGCTCGCGCTGTCGAAGCTGTCATCACAGCCGCTGGCGCGTCAACCGGTGAACCTGTCGCAACTGGCCGGCTACGTCGCAGACGACCTGCGCCGCCAGTGGCCCGAACGGCAGGTCGGCATCACCATCGAGCCGGGCATGCAGGTGCAGGGCGACCCGACGCTGCTGCGCCTGGTCGTCGAAAACCTGCTGGGCAACGCCTGGAAGTACACCGCGAAGTCGGCGCAGTCTCAGATCTGGTTCGAGCGCAGCGCCAGCGTCGCCGACGCCTTCTGCGTGCGCGACAACGGCGCCGGCTTCGACATGCGTTTCGCCGACCGCCTGTTCGGCGTGTTTCAGCGCCTGCACAGCGCGAACGACTTCCCGGGCACCGGCGTGGGCCTGGCCTCGGTCCGGCGCATCGTGCGCAGGCACGGCGGCGATATCTGGGGCGAGGCCGAAGTGATGCGCGGTGCGCGCTTCGAATTCACGCTGCCGCAAGGCAGCGCACCCGGGTCGCCGGGCTGACCCGCCAGCCGGCCGGTCGGCTCGGGAAGCCGCTCAAGAACCGGCCAGTGACTCCACGGCGTCAAGCACGCGCTGCGCCTGTTCGGCGAGCGTGCGCCCGTCGTCTTGCGCCAGGCGTTGCAGTCGCTGCAGTGCGGCCGCGCGCCGCAACGAAAACCGATGCATCAGCACACCGACCGCCATCAGCACCTCGGGCGTGGTGCCGACCGGGCGGTCTTCTTCGAGCTGCACGTCGAGCACGGTCTCGGCAAACCCGGTCGGCGCGGGTCGGCTTGCCTCGGTGCGCGCCACGCCGCGCCGCGCCGCGATCATGGCGGTCGCGACGACCGGCAATATCTGCCCGATGTCGAGCGGCTTCACGAGGTAGGCCACCGCGCCGAGTGCCTTCACCTGTGCGGCGGTCTTGTCGTCGGAGAAGGCCGACAGAAACATGAATGGCATGCGGCAGTACTCGCGCAGGTAAGCCGCCACATCGAAGCCGCTCTTGCCCTGCATGCGGATGTCGAGCAGCGCGAGGTCGGGCCAGTGTTCGCGTGCGAGCAGAATAGCGTCGTCGCCGTTGTCGGCATCGATCACGTCGTAGCCTGCCTGCGACAGACCGTGGGACAGCGTTGCCAGCACCAGCCTGTCATCGTCCACGACCAGGATCGTGCCCATCGCGTTCTGTGTCATGTCATGGTTCCCGGTGTCCCTTGTTCGCTTGACGGCGTGTTCCGGGGCGAGGCGTGATTCTGGGTGAAACCGGCCGCCGGCGGCCACCGGGCGATCCCTTGGCGGGCTGCGAGCGCGTCGCTCGCGTGGGGAATATCACGCGCCCTGCCGCGAACCTTCAATCCGACGTGCTGCGCACCACGGCCGGCGCCTGCAGGGCCACGGTCGTGACCACCAGGGTCCCGTGCTGCTCGACCCGAAGGCTGGCATTGCGCCGCGGCAGCAGCGCCCGCACCAGGCCCAGACCCGACATGCCGCCACGGATGCGCGCCACGCTGAACCCGGGCGGCAACGCACCGGCATTCGTGATGCTCACCACCACGCCGGTGTCGCTGCTGACCAGGCGGCACGACAGCTCCGCCGTCAGTTCGTGCTTGCTGTGCTTGACTGCGTTCGTCAGCAGTTCGTTGAGCGTCAGCGCAATCGGGATCGATTCGGACTCGGGCAGCAGCCAGGCCTGCGGGTCCGGCCCGCCAGGCTCTGCCTCCAGCACGATCTGGATCGCCCGGCCGAACGTGCGCTGCACCGAGGCGGCGATGGCCTTGACCACACTGGCCACTGGCAGCGGGCCGCTCTCGCCCACCTGCAGCCCGTACACGTGGGCGATGGCGTGCACCTGCCCCACCACTTCGGCAATCGCACCTGCCACCTCGGGTTTGCGTTGGGCGATCTGCTCCAGCAGGCCGGCCACGCCCTGCAGGTTGTTCTTGATGCGGTGGTGCACTTCCTTGACCAGCATGTCGCGCTGCTCGATGGCCGCCTCCAGCCGGGCCTGCTGCGCCGCGCGTTGCTCGGTCACGTCGGTCGCGACCAGCAGCAACTGGTCGGGCGCCTGGCCGGCCACCGAGGCCAGCGGCAGGTACCGGACGTCGAAGACGCGGTCCTCGCCATCGATGCGGTGGGTGTATTCGTGCACGCTCACATCCGTGGCGGCGAGCGCGCGCTCCATGTGGTCGCGCCGTTCGGCGGCGAGCGCGGGTTCGAACATGTCTTCGGGTGTCAACCCGACCAGCGCGGCCGGCGTGGTGCCGTTCGCGTTCGCGGCCACCGTGTTGACCTGCAGGATCTTCAGCGTGTGCGCGTCGCGCAGCGAAATCGCCAGCGGCGCGGCTTCGATGATGCGCTGCAGCGAGGCCTGCGCCTGTGTCGTGCGCGCCTCGGCCTGGCGCCGGCGCTCGATGTCGAGCAGCGCATAGGTGAGCTGCCGGCCGGTTGATTCGCGGGCCGTCGACACCACGTTGCCGACGACCCAGAACTCGCGTCCGTCGCGTGCCTGCACGCGGCACTCGAAAGTTTCGGCCTGCCCCTCGACCAGCTCGGTCAGGTACTCGGTGCGGCGGAACGGGTGGCCGGGCTCGGGCGTGGCCACGGTGGCAATGGGCAGCGTGACGAAGTCGGCGAGGTCGCCGCCGAACATGCGCCGCGCCGAGCGGTTCATCCACTCGATGCCTTGCGGGCCGACCGTGACGATGCCCACCAGCACCGAGTCGAGGATCGCGCGGGTGCGCTCCGCTTGCAACGCCACGGCACGCTCGGCGCGGTGGCGCGCGTCCACGTTCACGTACGACGCGATGACGCCACCGGCCAGGTTGCCGCGCGTCACGAGCTGCTTGCTGACCTGCACCCACAGCGCGCGGCCATCGCGCAGGCGGAGCGGCCGCTCGCCGGTCCAGCGGCCATGGGCGAGCAGGGCACGCTCGGTCTGCGCCCAACGTGTTTCGAATTCACCTTCCGGGAACAGCGCGGCGAGTGGCATGCCCACCATGTCCGGCACGCCGCAGCCTGCCAGGTGGGCCAACGCCTGGTTGGCGCGCTCGATGCGCCCGCTGCGCAGGAACGCGATGCCGACACCCGACAGGCTGAACATCAGCTCGCGGTCGCGCGCCAGTGCCTCCAGCTCGCCGGCCTGCGCCTTCAGGCGCGTCACGTCCGAAAGCACCGCCGTCAACTCCATCGCCCCCGAGGCCGGCCCCGCGCGCCGCACCGACAGCGCGTACCAGCGCGGCGCAGCGGCGGTGTCCAGGCCCGCATCATCGGCCCACTCGAACTCGGTTTCGTAGATCACGCCCTCGGTCAGCGCCTCCAGCGCGTCGGCGCCGAGCCGTTCGGCCATGCGGTTGTTCATGAACAGGGATGCCACGTTCGTGCCCGCTGCCAGCTCGGCCGGCAAGCCCAGCATCGCCTCAAACCGGCGGTTGCAGCGCACCAGCAGCGGGCCGCGCAGGAAGGCGATGCCGGCGCTCGTGCTGTCCAGGATCATGCTGAGCTCGTGCAACAGCTGTTCGCTGCGCTGCTGGTTCAGGTGCTGCTGGGTGATGTCGAGCGTAACGACCGTGGTGGCACTCGCGCCCGAGGCCAGCAGTGCCGGCTCGACCCGCGTGAGCAGCCAACGCTGGCCGAGCCCGGGATGGTTCACCGCATAACGGGCCTCGGTGCGCTGCGCGTGACGCACCGCATGCTGCACCTTCTCGAACTCGGGCAGCGACGCCGGCTCGACGATGTCGCGGCTGATCGCGTGCAGCGCCGGCTCACTTGCCGGTGTATCCGCCGAAGCATCTGACGACGCACCTGCCAACCCACCCGCGCCGCGCTGGCGCACCCAGCCCGAGCCAGCCTGGTAGGTCGCGAGCGCCAGGCCGGCGGTGTCGATCAGCGCACCGATCTGCAACTGCGCCAGTTCGCGCTCTTCGTCGGCGCTTCGGTCTTCGAGCACCGCCATGCAGCGCTGCTGGCCACTCGCCGTGGCGTAGCGGCGAAGGGTTGCGCGCAGCATGCGCGCACCGCGCTGTGGGGTGCTGAGCACGCCCTGCCGCTGCAACGGTGTGGCAGCCATGGATGGCTCGGTTGCGGCAGGGTCACCGTCATCGGCGCCCGTCTCACCCCAGCCCAGCAGATCACGCAACGGCTGCGGCGCATCGGCCAGCGACGCCGGCACCGTGCCGACGAGCGCATCGAAAGCGTGGTTCGTGCGCAGCAACAGGCCGGCGGCGTCGAACAGCACCATGCCGACCGGGCTGAGCCCGAACCAGTCGTCGATCTCCCGCAGCGAGCGCTCCGCGCGTTCGCGCGCCACGTGCTCGGCGGTCGAGTCCTGCAGCACGGCGAGGTAGCGCAACTCGCCGCCGGGCCCGATCAGGGTGCGCCGCGACATGCGAAAGCGCAGCTCGCGGCCTTCCGCGTCGAGCATGCGGCCTTCGGCCAGTACCGGCTCGGGGCTGTGGCCGCCGCTGGCCCGCAAACGTTCGCGCCGCGCCAGCATCCGGGCGTGCTGCGCAGGCGGAAAGAGCGCCATCGGGTCGCGCCCGACGAGGCTCGCGCGCGGGCGGCCGGTGAACGCCACGAAGGCGTCGTTCGCGTCGACGATGCGGAAGCGCTCGTCCTGCAGCAGCGCCGGGAACGGCGACTCCCAGAACACTCGCAACGTCTCGCGCAGGCCTTCGGCACCCAGAACCGCCGGCCAGGCCGGGGCACCGCTCGGCAAGCTGCCCTCCAGACCGACCCGCGGCGCGGGCGCTGCGGTGAGCGTGAGGCGCAGTGCCGAATGCCCGCCATCGACTGGGCGCCATGCGATCTCGGCCATGCGCCCATCGTTCAGCCGCGCGAGTGGCGCGGCACCATCGCCGGGGCGCCCTGCACCGCCTGCGCACACGACTGCAAGCCACTGCACCGCAGCGACGCCGAGCGTCGGCGCCAGTTGGTCGAGCGGCAGCCCCGCCACGGCCGGCAGCAGACGCAAGGCGGCAGTGTTGACGAAGGCGACGCGACTGTGCGCATCGAACACCAGCACGGCATCGGTCAGCAGATCGAGAAACTCGCGCCAGCCGCCGGCGCGCCACGCGGGCTCGATTGTGGCGTTCACTCCAGCTCGCTGGCCGTCATGAGCGCGCGCAACTGGGCGCGGTTGATCTCGGCCACACCCATCATCAGGCGCTCAGCCGCGTCGCGGAAGTCGAACAGCGACTCGCTTTCGGCCGCGAGCACCACGTCCATGTAGGGCTGGTAGGGGCCGCTCTTGTCGATGAGCGCCTGGCGCACCCGCTCGGGCACCGGGATCGTGGCCAGCAGGTCGTCGAACGGCTGCTGGAACATGCGGTCCAGCAGCGAGAACACGCCGCAGATGAAGACCTCGTTGCGCATCTCTTCGTCGGCACTGCCGCGCGCCAGTTCTTCCATCAACAGGCCGCGGCGCACGGCCGCGAACATCACGGGCTTCAGGTTCACGTCCTTGCTGGCGGTGGCCAGCAACAGCGCCAGCCAGCGCTTCAGGCGCTTGTAACCGAGCATCATGATGGCGTGCCGGAACGAGCCGATCTCGACCCGCAAACCGAACGCCGGCGAGTTGATGTAGCGCAGCAGCTTGAAGGCGAGCGGCGGGTCGCGCTTGAGCGTGGCCTCCAGTCGTTCGATCGACTCTTCCTTGTCGACCTGGCGGATCAGCTCGACCACGGTCTGCACGCCCGGCGCGGCCACGGCCTTGCCGCCGCGCGCCACGGTGGTGACCACCGCATCGTCGATCGGCCAGCCCAGCACGGCATGGGCACCGCGCTCGAAGCAGCCTTCCATGTCGAGCACGCTGCGCACGCCCGATTGGAGGAACGGCATGTCCCGCACCACGTTCGGCGGCATCGGCGCATGGCCGGCGCGCCGGTCGTCGTCGAGTTCGATGATCGAGTACTTGAAGCACGGCAGCACGGCGCGCGGCAACTCCTTCAGCGGCCGGCCCTTGAGCAGCAGCGTGCTGCCGTGGGCCTTGAGGGCGCACAAGGCCTCGACGTTGGCTTCGTCGGCCGCCATGAACGAGGGCACCTCGACCATCAGGTTCGCAGCCGGGCGCGCCTGCAGCAGATCGTGCAGCAGGCTTTCGCTGACCACGTTAAGCGAGACCCGCCCGCCGCTCTCGGGCCAGACCTCGCCCACGGCTGCGAGCAGCTGGCCGACGTCGAGCACGGCATCGGGCCGCAACGGAACGACCGTGAGCCGTGTGGCAGTGACGACGCGCTGGCGGTCGATGAAAGGGGAGTAGCCCAGGGCAACCTGGCCGAGGATCGCGGCGTCGCTCAAACGTTGGCTCCGTCAGTGGGTAGACAGTGGGTGGCGCGTCGCGTCAGGACGGGCTGACGTAGTTGAACAGCGACAGCTTCTGCACCATCGAATACGCCTTAAGAGCTGCATCGTAGCCGGTCTGCTGGTTCGAAAAGCTCGATATCGCCTGCACCATGTCCAGGTCCTCGGCGTGCGAGCGCTCGGTCTGGGACGAGAGCTTCAGCGCCGCGAGCCGCTCGGTGACGCCGTCGATGCGGTTCATCAATGCACCGACCTGCGCGCGGCCGACCAGCGCCTGGTTCAGCACCTGGTCGAGGTTGCTCAGGTTCACGGCATTCGTCTGCGCCACCCTGGTGCCGGTGCGTGTTGGGTTGCGCAGGTCCTTGATGGCCTTGTCGAGCGTGTCGAACACGCTGAGCGTCGGCGTGGCCGGCGCGAGCTGGAACGAGTCACCGTTCGCCGGGGCACCGCTCACGGTGCTGGACATGCCGTCGATCTGGATCGCCTGGCCGGCCGCATAGGCCACGTTGGTCTGCGCGGTGGGCAGCCCGTCTTTCAGCACCGAGTAGGTGGTGGTGGTGCCCGCGACCTGAAAGTCGATGCGATAGGTCGAGCCGGTCAGCGCCGCCGGGTTGACCACGGTGCCCCGGTCGATCCAGCCGGTGCCGTTGCTCGTGACCGCCGTGGCCTCGAACACGCCATTGCCGGTGCGCGCGCGCATCCACGTGCCCTCGCCGTCCATCGTGAGGGGCAGCGCTTCGTCGCCGGACGCTGCCTGCACCACACCGCTGGTGCCCTGGAACTGCACGCCGCCGGAGGCATCGATGAACGGCGGCTGGTTCGAACCCTGGCCACCGAAGAGAAAGTTGCCCGCGCCATCGGTGCGGTTCGCCACGGCGAAAAGCTGTTCGCGCAGCGAGGCTAGCTGATCGGCCACGCCCGATCTTTCGGCGTCGCTGTAGCTCGCGTTGCCGGCCGCCACCAGCGCTTCGCGCGCGGTCTGCAACAGGCTGCCGCTGTCGGCCAGCGCGCTCTCGGTGAGCAGCATCGCGTTGCTGCTCGCGTCGACCGCGCGCTGGTTCGCGGTGCTTCGCGCCTCGGCTGCCAGCGCGCGCTCGGCGCGGCCCATCGCAGCCGGGTCGTCGCTCGCGTGGTTCACGCGCTTGCCGGTTGTCATCTGCTCCTGTGTGGCGGACAGGCGCGACTGGCGGTCGATCAGCGAGTCGAGCGAGTGGTTGTAGGCGTTGGCGGTGCTGATGCGCATGGTCGGTCTTCAGTGAGGCATTTGTGTGGGCAGGTCAACGCGCGCCGGCCTGCAGCATCGCCTCGAAGATCGACTGCGCAACCTGCAGGATCTTGGCTGCCGCCTGGTAGCTTTGCTGGAACTGGATCAGCCGCGCGGCCTCTTCGTCGAGGTTCACGCCGGACTTGTTGGCGCGCGCGGTTTCAGCGTCGGCCGCAATCGCCTGCGAGATGCCGGCCGCCGCCTTGCCGCTTTGCACACGCACGCCGATGTTGGAGATCGCGTCGGCATACGCATCGGTGATGCTCATGCCCGCCGAGCTGCTGGAGACGCCGACCAGCGGCACGTCGCCGAGCCGCGACATCGCCAGCGCATTGCCGTTGTTGCCCGCCACCGAAACGGTCGGTTTCACGCTGATCGTGTCACCGCTGCGCGGCACGCCGGCGAGATTCAGCTTGAAGCCGTTCAGGCTGATCGGCGTGCCCGCCGCCCAGGTGGCCGTACCGCTCGTGCCGTTGCTGAGGCTCCACGCGTAGTCGCCGGTGTTCGACGTGAACGTGATGGCTGCGGTCAGGCTGCCGTTGAAGACCGGGCTGACTGCCGTGAGCGATGCGATGCTCGACGTGCCGGTGTTGCTGGCGCCCATGCTGCCGGTGAACGGCGATGCTGCGGCCAGGCCCTTCGGGTCTGCGAGCACCGTTGTCATGGCCTGTGCGGCCAGTGCAGTGGGTTGCAGCAGGAAGCGGTCGGCGGCCCGCGCCGTGCCTGCGGTGAGCTGCACCGACACGCCGTCGAACGACACGCCCGCAGCGAGCTGCGCCGCCGTGAAAGGGCTGCCGGCCACCGTGCTCTTGTCCGACAGGCGCGTGAGCGCGTACGCACTGCCATCGAAGCGAAGTTCGTAGTCGCTCGGCTGCAGTTGCGAGCCGTTCGTCACGGTGATCGAGAGCGCCGCCGTGCCGGCGTTGGCGCTGGCGCCCAGCACGCGTGCCGCGCCCACCGCGAAGATCGGCGCGCCGCTGCCGGCGGGCTGGCGCAGGTCGAGGCCGAGGGCCTGCTGGCCGTTGACCTTGGCGCTGATCGCGGCAGCCATCTGCCCGAGCAGGTTCTTCGCGTCGACCAGGTCGGTGTTCTGGAAGTGCAGCAGGCCGCTGATCGCGCCGCCGGCGAAGGCGTCTTCAGGCATCAAGCGCTCTTTCGCGCCTTCGACGAGCGCGACCTGCAGCCGGGCCGGATCGAACGCGTCGGGGATGGCCTTGAGCGTGCTCACGTCGGAGCCGAGCACCAGGTTCTGGCCACCGCCGATGAACAGGCCCATGCTGCCGTTGTCTTCCTTCACCGTCGTCACATTGATGAGCTTGGCGATCTCGGCGACGAGCTGGTCGCGCTCGTCGAGCAGCTGGTTCGCGGGCTGGCCGGAACCGTTCAGTGCCGCGACCTCGCGGTTCAGCGCGCCGATCTGCTTGGCCATCGAATTGACGCTGGCTACGCTGGCCTTCAGGTCCTGCGCCACGCTCGTCTGCAGGCTCGCCACCTGTTCGCCGGCCGAGCGAAAGCGCGCCGCCAACTCTTGCGCCTGGCTCAGCACCACCTGGCGCGCCGAACCATCGGCCGGCGCGTTGGCCAGGTCGACGAACGAGTTCACGAACGCACCGGCCGAGTAGCCGATGCCCGAGGTGCCGGTCGTGAACACCTCTTCGAGCTGGCCGAGCTTCTCGGCGCGCACCGCGTCGCTCGCCGCCACCGAGTTGGTGGCCACGGCATGGTTGGTGAGGTGCTGGTCGTAGGCCCGCGTCACGGTCATCACGTTCACGCCCTTGCCGAAGTAGCCGGCACCCGAGAACTGGCCCTTCGCATCGGCCAGCTGCACGCTCTGGCGCGAGTAGCCCACGGTGTTGGCATTGGCGATGTTGTTGCCGGTGGTCTGCAGCGCGGCATAGCTCGCGAACATCGCGCTCTTGCCGATGCCCATCAACGCCGTCATGCCAGATTCTCCGCAGGCCGCACCACCGCGCGCTGCAGGCGCAGCGTGGTGTTGATGACGCGCGTGAGCTTGTCGGCGTAGGCCGGGTCGGTGGCGTAGCCGGCGCGTTGCAGGCCTTGCGCGAAGCCGCTGGCGCTGTTGCCTGCGCTGGCCACGGTCGCGTAGCGCGGGTTGGCTTTCATCATCTGGGCGTAGTCGCAGAACGACTCTTCGTAGCTGCGGTAGGCGCGAAAGTTCGCGAGCACCTTGCGCGGCTGGCCATCGACCACTTCGGTCGTCGTGACTTGCGCGACCCGGCCCTTCCAGCCCGCGCCGGCCTTGATGCCGAACACGTTGAACGAGGTCGAACCATCGGTGTTGCGGATCTCGCGCCTGCCCCAGCCCGACTCGTGCGCCGCCTGCGCCACCATGAAGGCGGCCGGGATGCCGGTCTGCGCTTCGGCAGCGCGCGCCGAAGCGTCGTGCTGGCGCAGGAACTCGGCCTGGTTCGGGGTCGCTTGTGCGCCGCCGGTGCGGCTTGCGGGTGCACCGGCGGCGCCGGCCGCCGGGATGACGCCGGATGGTGCGCTCGTCGTTGCGCTCGATATCGCTGCAGCACCATTGCCCGCCACACCGCTCATCTGCCGGTCGAGCTGGCGCGCGATCACGTCGGCCAGGCCACCGGGCAGGCCGGTCATCTGGTTCGCGAACTGGGCGTCGAGCATCTCGGTGCCCATCTGCGTGCCGGCGTTGTCGAGCATGCCGCTGGCCATCGTGGACTCGCGCATGCTCTTCATCAGCTGCTGCATGAACATCGCCTCGAACTGCTTCGCAGCAGCCTTGATGACGCTCTTCGGGTCGCTGGCCGCGCGGCTGCGCAGGCCCGCGGCGGTCGGGTCGTGCAGGCTGTCGCTGGCAGCTTGCACGCCCGCGCCTGCCGGCCGAAGCGCCGCGAGCCGCGAGAAACCAGTGTCGAAGGCCATGCTCAGATCACCTCGATCTCGGCATTCAGCGCGCCCGCACTCTTCATCGCCTGCAGGATGGCGAGCAGGTCTTGCGGCGTGGCGCCGAGTGCGTTGAGCGCCTTCACCACGTCCGCCAGCTTGGTGCTCGCGGGCAGCTGGATCAGCGAGCCGGGGCTTTGCGTGATCGTGATGTCGGCCTTGTCGCGCGACACGGTCGTGCCGCCACTTGACAGCGCGTTGGGCTGGCTCACCACCGGCGTCGAGTTGATCGTGACCGACAGGTTGCCGTGGGCCACCGCGCAGGGGTTGAGCGTGACCGTCTGGTTCACCACCACCGAGCCGGTGCGGGCGTTGATGACGATGCGCGCCGCGGGTGCCGCCAGTTCGATCGGCAGGTTCTCGATGTCGGCGAGGAAGGTCACGCGCGCATCGCCGCCGGCCGGCATGCGCACCCGCACCACGCGGCCGTCGATGGCCTGCGCCAGACCTTCGCCCATGCGGGCGTTGATGGTTCTCGCCACTTCGCGCGCGGTGTTGTAGTCGTGCGAGTTCAGGTCGAGCTGCAGCGTGTCGCCCTCGGCCAGCGGCGTGGGCACGGCGCGCTCGACCGTCGCGCCTTCAGGCACGCGGCCGGCGCTCAGGTGGTTGATCTGCACCTTCGAGCCCGCTGCCGACGCGCCCGCGCCGCCGACGATCAGGCTGCCCTGCGCCAGCGCGTAGATCTGCCCGTCGGCGCCCTTGAGCGGCGTGGCGATCAGCATGCCACCACGCAGCGACTTGGCATTGCCGAGCGACGACACGTTCACATCGATCTGCTGCCCCGGCTGCGCGAACGGCGGCAGCTGTGCGGTGACCATCACCGCCGCCACGTTCTTCAGCTGCATGCTGGTGCCGGCCGGCACGGTGACACCCATTTGCTGCAGCAGCGCGTTGATGCTCTGCGTGGTGAAGGGGGTGGACGTGGTCTGGTCGCCGGTGCCGTCGAGCCCGACCACGAGGCCGTAGCCGACCAGCTGGTTGTTGCGCACACCTTGCACCGAGGCCACTTCCTTGAGCCGCGTGGCACCGGCCGGTGCGGGCCACCACAACGCGGCGCTGGCGAGCACGGCCGCCAGCAGGATGAGCCGCCGGATGAGCCGGTCGGTCGCGTTGGCGTTGGCGTTGGCGTTGGCGTTGGCGTTGCGGCGCAGGGATTGGAAGAGGTTGGGCATGGGACCATCCGTTGATGGGCCCATTCTGGGGAAACTTAAACCGGCAGAACGTTCAAAAAGAAGCGCCCTAACCAGCCTATTCCCTGTGCGTCGGCCTGGGCGCCGCGCCCGCGCTGCTCGATGCGCACGTTGGCGATCTGCGCCGAGGCGACGCTGTTGCCGGCCTGGATGGCTCGCGGGTCCACTTGCCCGGAAAAGCGCAGCACATCGACGTTGTGGTTCACGCCGATCTGCTTCTCGCCGGCGACCAGCAGGTGGCCGTTGGGCAGCACCTCGATCACTGTTGCCGTGATCGTGCCCGAGAAGTCGTTGCTGTTCTCGGTGCTGCCCTTGCCCGCAAAGGTGTTGCTCGACGTGGCACCGATGTTCGCGCGCCCCGCCACGAACGAGTTGCCGGCCAGGCCCGGTATGGCCGTGACGCCGGCCGCCAGGCCGCCGCTCTTGTCGATGGAACTGGTGCTCTTCTGCGTGGCCGTCACCTTCTCGACGATCTGCACCGTGAGCGTGTCGCCGACGAGCCGGGCGCGGTGGTCTTCGAACAGCGGCCGGTACTGACCGGTCTGGAAGATCGCGCCGTTGCTGATCGGCGGCACCACGATGGGCTGCGCGCGCAGCTGCGTGGGCTGCGCCACGTCGACCGGCGGACGCGGGTTCATCGTGTCGCTGATGCTGGCGCAGCCGCACAGCCAAAGTGCTGCGGCCGCGACCGCGACCGCGTGGCGGTGCTGCGTCACAGCTGCGTGAGACGCGCAAGCATCTCGTCCGAGGTCTTGATGGCTTTCGAGTTCAGCTCGTAGGCGCGCTGCGTCTGGATCATGCCGACCAGCTCTTCGACCACGTTCACGTTCGAGGTTTCGACGAAACCCTGCTGCACAAGCCCCAGGCCGTTCAGCCCCGCCGTGCCCACGTTGGGCGTGCCCGATGCGGCCGTCTCGGCGTAGATGTTCTGGCCCTTCGGGTCGAGCCCGGCCGGGTTCACGAAGTTCGCGATGGCGAACTTGCCCACGACTTGCGGCGTGGTCTGTGCGGCCAGCGTCACGCTCACCGTGCCGTCGTTGCCGATGGCAATGTTCGTGGTGTTCGCCGGGATCGTGATGCCAGGCTGTACCGGGTGGCCGTTGTTGGTCACGAGCACGCCCTGCGCGTTCACCTGGAACGAGCCGTCGCGGGTGTAGCCGGTGGTGCCGTCGGGCATCTGCACCTCGAAGAACCCCTGGCCACTGATGGCCACGTCGAGGTTGTTGCTGGTCTGCTGCAGGTTGCCCTGCCCGAAGCTGCGCGAGGTCGCGACCACGCGCGCACCGAGGCCGAGTTGCAGGCCGGTGGGCAGCGTGCTCTGGTCGCTGCTGTTCGCGCCGGCCTGGCGCAGGTTCTGGTACATCAGGTCCTCAAACACCGCATGGGAACGCTTGTACCCGTTGGTCGAGGCGTTGGCGAGGTTGTGCGAGATGGCGTCCAGCTGGGTTTGCTGGGCCTCCATGCCGGTCTTCGAAATCCACAGGGAACGCATCATGGCGGGGCTCCGGTTATGGGGCCGATGATGCTTGGCGCAGGCAACGCCAGGTGCGCCGAAAAGGGCCGACGTTGCCGCCCTATTCGCCGGCCTTCGGCGTGAAGAAGCGCTCGTCGAATGGCTGCAGGCGAACGAACGGCGCAGCGTGTTCGTGTGCCACCGGCGCGTCGGCCCGGAGTGGCTGCGCTTGCGGTTGCAGGAACGAATACAGCACCATGATCCAGCCCGTCACTTCGATCGCCAGCATGTTCGGCTCCTGTTCGGCCGCCCGGCGCCCGACAGGGAACCCACTGCGGCGACGCAGCCCCGACCTTATCGAGCAGCGCCGGCAGCACCATCCCCCGAAGTGACTACGCGTGGATCCGCCTCAAGCCTCGGGGTCGATCACGCGGTCGTGCTCCGGGTCGTCCGGAATGTGCGTGGGCACGAGGCCCTGATCGGGCTCGATGGGCAGCATGCCGGGCTCCGGATCGTCCGGCTCGGTGTGCGACAGCGGGGGCCGGTGGGGCTTGTGCAGCTTCTGGATCGACATGGCGGTGTCCTTGGTGCGGGAGTGAATGAGTGGATGAAGCACAACATAGCCCTCGCCCTGGCCGATTGCGGTAGGACAACACCGTGTTCTCGTTGGCTTCGGCCGGCACCACTGGCTATAACGCCGGGGTGCAACACCTGCGTCCGCCCTCGCCCACCACGCCGCCAGGCTGCCCCCGCCGCGCAACGCGCCACAAAGTGGCATGGCCTTTGCGACACAGCCCGGGCACATCAAAAAGACCGACCGATGGCCAAGATTCCACCAGGCGTGGGCCCGCGCTTTCCGCAGGTGGTGGTGTTGTTCGGCGCCACCGGCGACCTGGCGCGGCGCAAGTTGCTGCCGGGCCTGTTCCACCTCGCGAGCGTCGGCTTCATCCCGGGCTGCCGGATCATCGGCGTCTCGCTCGACGCCATCGACGTGGAAGCCTTTCGCGCCGCGGCGCGCGCCTCGCTCGACGAGTTCTCGGCGCGCCAGGTCACCGACGCCGACTGGGCGGCCTTCGCTGCCAGCCTCGACTACGTGCCGCTCGGCGCCGGTGCCGCCGCCCTGCGCGCCGCGGTCGACCGCGCCGAGCAGGCGCTGCCGGGCGAGAGCCGGCGTCTGCACTACCTGAGCGTGCCACCGAGCGCGGCGCTGCCGGCGGTGCGCCTGCTCGGCGAGGCCGGCCTGATGGAGCGCTCGCGCATCGTGATGGAAAAGCCGTTCGGCACCGACCTGGCCAGTGCGGTGTCGCTGAACACGAAGCTGCACGACGTGTCCGCCGAGGACCAGATCTTCCGCATCGACCACTTCCTGGGCAAGGAGCCGGCGCAGAACATCCTCGCGTTCCGTTTCGCGAACGGCCTGTTCGAGCCGATCTGGAACCGAAACTTCATCGACCACGTGCAGATCGACGTGCCCGAGACCTTGGGCCTGGGCAAGCGCTCGGGCTTCTACGAGCAGACCGGCGCGTACCGGGACATGGTGGTCACGCACCTGTTCCAGATCCTCGCGTTCATGGCCATGGAGCCGCCCACGGCGCTCGAGCCGGCGCCCATCAGCGAAGAGAAGAACAAGGTGTTCCGCAGCATGCTGCCCATCCTGCCGGCCAACGTGGTGCGCGGCCAGTACACCGGCTACCTCGACGAAGAGGGCGTGGACCCGCAGTCGGAGACCGAGACCTTCATCGCGCTCAAGTGCTTCATCGACAACTGGCGCTGGGCCGGCGTGCCGTTCTTCCTGCGCACCGGCAAGAAAATGGCCGAGGGCCAACGCATCATCTCGATCGCGTTCCGCGAGCCGCCGAAGAGCATGTTCCCGGCCGGATCTGGCGTGGGCGCGCAAGGGCCCGACCACCTTACGTTTGACCTGGCCGATGCATCGAAGATGAGCCTGTCGTTCTACGGCAAACGCCCCGGTCCCGGCATGCGGCTCGACAAGCTGAGCCTGCAGTTCGCGATGCACGACACCGGCCTGATCGGCGACGTGCTCGAAGCGTACGAGCGGCTCATTCTCGATGCGATGCGTGGCGACCGCACGCTGTTCACCACCGCCGAAGGCATCGAGCGGCTGTGGGGAGTGTCGACCCCACTGCTCGAAGCGCCGCCGCCGGTTCGCCTGTACCCGCCGAACTCGTGGGGGCCGAAGTCGATTCACCAACTGGTCGCGCCGCATGCCTGGCGGCTGCCGTTCGAGCGCGCCTGGCGCGCGCCGAACCCGGTCGGTAGCTGAGGCTCGCGCTGCCTGCACGCCGGGCCTTGTCGAGCGACATCAGGACCTGACAGAACCCTATTCTTCAACGGCGAACCCGGCCGCCCAGAGGTGCGCGACCGCAGTGAAGATCGATGCGCCCGCCAGCGTGTCGCCGCCTCGGGCAAGGCGCACCCATGCCAGCGTGTCGTGGTGGCTGCCGGGCAGCATGTCGCGGGACCGTTCGGTCAGCAGCCACTTGTGCAATCTGGCGTAACTCTGAGGGTGGCGCTGCTGCGCCCAGGCAAGACCGACCAAATCGCCGTAGCCCTCTTCGCGGCGGCCCGCCTTCATGTTCACGTAGGCGACGCGCAAGTCGGGGCCGAGCCCTTCCGGCACGGTGGCGGTGAAGCCGGCGGGCAGTCCGTACCAGGCGCCATCGAGGTAGCGCCGGCAATGGCCCAGTTCATGCGCGGTCATGAGTTCGAGCGTCGCATCGAGAAGGTCGGGCTCGATGCGTTCGAGAGTGGCCTGTGCTTCCGGGTTGCCCCGCATCGAGAGCACGAGCTTGCAACGGCCATCAATGAAGGCCAACGCCAGCGGCGCGGCGCCGGGGCTAGCCTGCGGCTGCACGACGATGTCCAGCGGCAGGTTCTCACTCCTGGCGAAGGCAATGACCGGCCAAGCGCCGCGCAGCCACTGCATTTCGGTCGGGGTCAGATCAGACGCGAGGCATGCGGGCAAAGCCAGCAGCGCCGCCACGAGCGCAGCGATGAATTTCCACACAAGCAGACTCCTGATGCAGAGGTCTTCGTCAGGTGTTTGGCAAGACTTGAGCCGCTCCTGGTGGCAGGTTGGCGCCGTCGGCGTTAGTTCACGGACAGCAACTGCGACGCCGCTTTCTCGTCGGCTTCGGCGGTCTGCAGCATCTTCATCTGCGCCTCGAACTGGCGCGCCGCAGAGATCATGGCGACCATGGTCTCGACCGGGCTGACGTTCGAGCCTTCGAGCGCGCCGTCTTGCACGCGCGCCGTGGCGTCGGCCTGCAAGTCGCCGTCAGCGGCCCGGAACAGCCCGTCTTCGCCGCGGGTCAGCGCGGCCTCGGGCGTCACGAGCTTGAGCTTGCCGACCGAGGTGCTGCGGCCATCGCTGCCTTTGGCGCTGACGGTGCCGTCAGCGCCGATGCTCACTGCCGTGTTCGGCGGCACCTGCAGCGGGCCGCCGTCGCCCATCACGGGCAGGCCGCTGCGCGTGGTCAGGGTGCCGTCGGCCGACACTTCGAGCGAGCCGCCACGCGTGTATGTTTCGGTGCCGTCGAGCGCCTGCACGGTGAGCCAGGCGTTGCCCCGGGCCGCGACGTCGAGGTTGCGCCCGGTGCTGGTGATGGCGCCGGGCGACGCGTCGTAGCCGGTGGTCGTCTCGAGCGCATACACGCGCGTGCTCGCCCCGCTGCCCTGCACCGGCACCGCGCGGAACGCCTGCAGCTCGGCGCGAAAGCCTGGCGTGGACACGTTGGCCAGGTTGTTGGCAAGGGTGTCTTGGCGCTGCATGGTCGCCTTCGCGCCCGACATCGAGAGGTAGATCATGCGGTCCATCAATTACTCCCAAACACGTTGACGCGCGGGCCGCCGCGCCGGGCCGCCCCAAGCAAGGCCCGATCCCCTCGGGGGATCGACCGCGGTACGCCGCGGGCGAGGGGCCTTCATTCCTAGCGCAGGTTCACCAGCGTCTGCAGCACCTGGTCCTGGGTCTTGATGGTCTGCGCGTTGGCCTGGTAGATGCGCTGCGCGGTGATCATGTTGACGAGCTCGGCGGTGAGGTCGGTGTTCGACTCTTCCAGCGCGCCCGACTGCAGCACGCCGAGGTTGCCGCTGCCGGGCGAGCCCAGCGTCGGGTCACCCGAGGTGAAGGTGCGCGCCCAGACGTTGCCGCCGAGCGCGCTCAGGCCCTGCGGGTTCTTGAAGGTGGCCAGTTCCAGCTGGCCGGCCGGTTTGGACTGGCCGTTCGAGTAGGTCGCCATCACGACGCCGGTCTTCTCGATCGACACACCCGCCAGCTGGCCGGCGGCATAGCCGTCCTGCACCATGCTGGTCACGCCGAAGGCCGAGCCGAACTGCGTGGAACCGCGCAGGTCGAGCGCGACGCCGGGGATGGCCATGGCAGCCGCGCCGGCGGCATTGGTCGAAGCCGGGATGTTCATGGGCACCGTGCCTGCCGGCGATGTGGGCGCGCCGCCGTTCGGCGGGAACGAGACGCTCGTCACCGGCAGCGGGTTGCCGGATGCGTCGACATTCACGGAGGTGCCGTTCGCCGTGGCGTACACGTTCCAGGTGTCGGTGGCCGACTTCTGGAAGTAGTAGGTCAGCGCCACGTCCTGACCCTTCAGGTCGAACACCCGCACCGAGGTCGCGTCGTTGTAGGTCTTGGCATCGGTGAAGTCGATCTGCGGCGTGCCGGTGGGCAGCGTGGTGGCCTTGCGCGCGTCGAGGTTCATCTCGATGGCGACCTTGCTCGTGACGCTCGGGTTCACGCCCGCCGTGGGCAGCGAAATGGGCACGGCGGCACCGGGCTGGATCACGCCGAAGCGGTCGACCGGGTAGCCCACCAGCTTCATGCCGGCGTTGTTGACGATGAAACCGTTCTTGTCGGCCTGGAACTGGCCGTTGCGGGTGTAGAGCGTCTGCGAGCTGCCGTTGCTCACCTCGAAGAAGCCGTTGCCGTTGATGGCCAGGTCGAGCGGGTTCTCGGTGGTGGTGATGTTGCCCTGCGTGAACTGCTGCGTCACCGCCTGCAGGTTCACGCCGATGCCGATGCTGGTGGAGCCGGAGCCGCTGATCGCAGCCGCGTACATGTCACCGAACTCGGCGCGCGAGGACTTGTTGCCGATGGTGTTGGCGTTGGCCACGTTGTGGCCGATGACCTCCAGGTTCTTGCTGGAAGCGTTCAAGCCGGAGAGACCTTGCTGGAAGCCCATGGGTGTTCCTTCGTGTGAAGAGTGGTTTTGATGCGAGACGTCAGTTGATCGACCGCACCGTGCTGTAGGCCACGGTGCCGGCGTTGTGCAATTCGAGCATCAGCGCGTCGCCTGCGGTGCTCACGGCGTCGACCTTGTCGCGCATCAGCGCGGTGCTGGTGAGCGCGTTGGCACCGTTGCTGGCGGTGACGCGGAAGCTCAGGTTGCTCGCGGTGCTGTATTGGCCGGCGGCCCAGTCGAAGCTGTGCGTGCCGCTGCCTTGCGCGCCGAGGTTCAGCGTGTCGAGCACGCGGCCGGCGGGGCTGAGCACTTCGACCTTGACTGCATCCGCCGCGCTCGTCAGCTCGAAGCCGCCCTGGCCGGTGCCGTCGGCGATGTCGAGCTTGTTGCCGGGCACGATCACGTCCTTGCCGATCAGGGCCGCGCCCTGCAGCGACTGCATCTGAAGGAAGCGCCCGGACAGTGCCTGCACGCTGGTGTTGAGCGTGGCAATGCCGCTGACGGTGTTGATCTGCGCGAGCTGGCTGGTGAGCTGCGCATTGTCCATCGGGCTGAGCGGGTCCTGGTTCTGCAACTGCGTGACGAGCAGTTTCAGGAAGCGGTCCTGGCTGCCCGCCTCGTCGGCCTTGTTGGTGGCAGCGGCCTTCTGCGCCGCAGTGGCGGTGGTGGTGGAGGCGAGCGGGTTGGTGACGGCGTTGGCCATGGTCAGGTCCTCGGAGGAGTGGCTTCAAGCATCGGCGTCAACATCAGGACTGGCCCATCTGCAGCGTCTTCAGCAACAGGCTCTTGGCGGTGTTCATGACTTCGATGTTGCTTTGGTAGGAACGCGAGGCCGAGATCATGTTGACCATCTCCTCGACCGCGTTCACGTTGCTGTAGGTCACGTAGCCATCGGCATCGGCGCTCGGGTGCTTGGGGTCGTGCACGCGGCGGCCGGCGGTCGCGTCTTCGGTGATGCTGCTCACGCGCACGCCGGCAGCCGTGGGGTCGGCTCCGCTCGCACCCATCAGCTGGGTCTGGAAGGTGACCTGGCGCGCCTTGTAGGCCTGCCCGTCGGGGCCGGCCACGGTGTCGGCGTTGGCCAGGTTGCTCGCCACCACGTTGAGGCGCTGGCTCTGCGCACTGGCGGCGCTGCCCGACACGTTGAAGATGTTCAGCATGGACATTCAGGTCTCCTTGATCGGCCGCGTCATTGGCCCGTGATCGCGCTCAGCGTAGTTCGAACATTCGCGCCGATGAAACGCAGCGTAGCCTCGTACTTGACCGCGTTGTCGGTGAAGCTGGCGCGCTCGCGGTCCATGTCGACGGTGTTGCGGTCGAGGTTGGTCTGGCTCGGTGCGGCATACACCAGCGCGCTGCCGAGGCCTGCGGTGCCACCCATGCCGGCTTGCGACGTGATGTGGCCCGACTGGCTGGCCGCCAACTGCGCGGCTGGCGCGCCGCCGCCGCTGCTGCCCGTGCTGCCCGTGGCATTGCGCAGCGCCTGCGCGAAGTTGATGTCGCGAGCCACGTAGCCCGGCGTGTCGGCGTTGGCGATGTTGCTGGCCACCAGGCGCTGGCGCTCGGAGCGCAGCATCAGGGCCTGGCCTTGGAAGTCGAGCGAGTCGGTGAGTCGGTTCAGCATGGCGGGCCTCGATGGATGCGGTGCCGGGCCATTGTGGGCAGCGCTGCGGCGAAACATTAGCGCGAACAGCACGGGGAAGGCACGCCATTTCGGCCCCCACCGGCGCGCGCACCCACCCTATAGTGCAACGCATGTTGAAGAGCCTCTATTGCGTCGCTATCCGCGTCGTCACCCATGCTGCGGCACTCGCGTTGAGCGCGTGGATCGCGCCGTCTTTCGCGCAGAGCGCATTCACGGCCGACGCAGGCTCGACCGACGGCTTGGCGGCCCTGGGCGGTCACCTCGAACAGCAGGTGCGCCAGTTGGCACTCGACGGCAGCCGCACTGCGGCACCTGGCGCGCCGCGGATCGAAGTGGTCGTCGGCCAGCTCGATGCGCGGCTGCGCCTGGCACCGTGCGCACGCGTCGAGCCCTATCTGCCCGAAGGCACGCGGCCCTGGGGCAAGAGCCGCATCGGCCTGCGCTGCACCGAGGGTGCGGTGAAGTGGAACGTCTACCTGCCGATCACCGTGAGAGCGTTCGCGCCGGGCTGGGTGGCCACCGCCAACGCGAACGCCGGCAGTGTGCTGGCGGCCACCGACCTGGCTCAAGGTGAGGTCGATCTGGCCGAAGACACGTCTGCGCCTTTGTTGAATGCCGAGGCCGCCGTGGGCCGCCAGCTGGCACGCCCGCTCAAGGCCGGCCAGGGGTTGCGGGTGTCGCACCTGAGGCCGCGCCAGTGGTTCGCAGCCGGCGACACCGTGACCGTGTTGAGCAGCGGCGCTGGGTTCAGCGTGGCCGGCGAGGCGCAGGCCTTGACGAACGGCGTCGAGGGCCAGCCGGCCCGGGTGCGCACCGACAGCGGCCGCGTGCTCAGTGGCGTGCCGGTGGGTGACAAGCGGCTGGAGCTGGCGCTGTGACACCCGCAATTGCGGCAGCGCACCGGGCCGCGCAAGAAAGCCCTAAAGTCGCCATTGCCCGCGCCGATACTCCGTTCATGTTGACAGGTCGGGCCCCGCGCCTCACCCCCAGGAGAGCACCATGAAGATCAAACCCAACGGAGAACAACCCACTCCGCTACCGGCCGCCAAACTGGCCGCCAAGCCCGGTTCGACGATCGGCAAGAGCAGCCCGAGCGTGACGACCGAGCCGGTCAAGCCGCAGCCGTCTGCGGCGATTCCGGCGAAGGCCGATGCCAGCGCGAAGATCGAACTTTCCAGCACGGCTGCAACGCTGTTGTCGGCCAGCGGCACGCCCGAGTTCGACGCCGCCAAGGTGGCCGCGATCTCGAAGGCCATCGACGAAGGCAGCTACAAGGTCAACCCCGAGGCGATTGCCGACAAGCTGCTCGCGAACGCCCAGGAACTGCTCAGCAAGACCGGCGGCGGCAACAAGGCCTGACCGCGATGCGCAACCCGGCTGCTGTGCCTACCGACATTCTCGACACGCCCGACACCCTGGCCTCGCCAGCTCGGCCGCTTGCACCGGCGCTTGAACCGACGCTCGAGCCGGCGCTGGCGGCCGTCGAGTTGCGCCTGGCCGCACTCGGCGAATCATTGCGCGCACGCGACAGCGCGGGCATCGACTTGCATGCGTCCGAACTGCACCGCGCCCTGGCGCTGGCGGTGGAACACTTTGCGAAAGCAGCCCGCAGTGGCAGCGTGCCTGCCGCGCTGCGGCACCGGCTGGCGCTGGCCAGCGGCCAGGTGGCGGCACAGCGCGAATCGCTGGCGCGTGCCACTGCCGCGCTCGACCGTGCCATCGACGTGCTGCTGCCACGCGACAACACGGCCCTGTACTCGACTCTCGGCGCGAGCGACCGCGCGTTGCTGGGCGGCTCCGTCCAGGCGTGATGCACTGATGCTTGGGTCGACCCGTCGGCCGCCCGTGTCGACGATTCGGCCGACCCTCACCACAGGTCGCGCGCCATGCGCACCGCTGCTTCGCGTGCCTGGTAGTAGCCCGGCAGCCCCTGCACCGCCACATAGCCCAGCCGCTCGTAGAACGCGCGCGCCGCCGCGTTGCCGGCGCGCACTTCGAGGTACACCTGCCCGATGCCCGCCACCAGCGCCGAGGCCTCGACCCAGCGCGTGAGCGCCGTGCCCACGCCGCGCCTCTGCGCCGAAGGCTGTACCGCCAACAGCAGCAGGTGCGCCTCGGCATCACCGTACTTCATGATCGCGAAGCCGGCGATGCGCTGGTCTTCCAATGCGAGCACGGCATTGGTGTCGGCACTGCGCACGCTGCGCAGCACGCGCGGGGTCGTCCAGCTCCAGCCCAGGCCCTGCTCGATCAGGTCTCGGGACATGCGTGCAATGGCCGCGGCGTCGTCGCGGGTGGCCAGCCGCAGGCTGAGGTTGCCGATCATGCGAGCCGGGGGTTGCGGACTGCGCTGCGGAGCGGGGCGGGCCCGGCTACTTGATCACGACGTCGAACGTGACCACCTGCGTGGCCGGTGCCGTGTTGTGCGGGCGGCGGTACTCGAAACGAAGCAGCACGCTGCCCGCAGCGGTCGGACGGATGTGCCAGACCGTGTCGCCCTCGACCTCGCCGCTGACTTTGCTGCGCACGTCGGGCTCGAACCTCGGGCCCTGCACGCTGACGCTGGCCGGCACCGGGCCGATGAGCGACCACTCGGGCGCCTCCGCCGCCTTGGTCAGCAGCCGCACCTGCAGTTGCTGGTCGAGGCCGAGTTCGACCCGCGCGCCGGCCTGGTCGAGCCCCACGAGCACGACCTTGCGACCGGGCTGGCTGACCGCGGGCGGCGGCGGCTTGACAGCGCCCCTGTCGTCCCCGCCGATCGACGGCAGGCCGAGCACAGAACAGCCGGCAAGGCCGGCCGCAGCGAGCGCCAGCAGCACAGCTGCGGTACGGGGGTGAGCTTGCGGGTGCGGGTGCGGGGACATGGGGGCGCTTCGTGAGTCGGTCATGGGCTGCAGTCGAATGGAGTGAGCTTGCGGGGCATGCCGCACCATACCAAACCTGCCTGCGCCGAGGCGCTATCCTTGCCGCCCTGCCCCGACAACGCCATGACCGCCCTGCACATCACCGACATCGAATCCGCCATCAACTGGTGGCGCGAGCGCTCGCCGTCGCCCGACGGCATCAGCGCCTGTGCCGAGGTGCGCGCACTGGCCACCGTCTACGGCCTGATGGTCTACTACCACGAGGCCGAATGCGACGAGGCGACGATGCCCGCGAAGGCCCGCGATGCCTGGCTCGCGTGGTACGCCAGCACGCCCGATGCGCCCTGCATCGCGATCTGCTCGACGAGCCAGGGCGACGACATCTGCAAGGGTTGCGGGCGCACGTTCGACGAGGTGCAGCACTGGCCCGTGATGACGCCGTCCGAGAAGCGGGTGACCTGGCGCCGCATCACGCGGGAAGGCACGGCCTGGCGCTTCAACAAGTACGCCGAGCGCAGCCGCGAGGGGGTGGCGGCAATGGTCGCCGGTACGTGACGCCAGGGCGCCGGCCGCAGCCGCTCAGGCTGCCGGCAGCGCCACCACGAAACAGCTGCCACCGCCTTCGCGCCCTTCGCAGCGTACCGCGCCGCCATGGCGCTGCACGATCTGCTTGACGAGGCTCAGCCCCAGGCCCACGCCACCGGCTTGCTCGGCGTGGCCGGGCAGGCGGAAGAAGGGCTCGAAGATGCGCTCGCGCATCGCCTCGGGCACACCGGGGCCTCGGTCGCACACGCTGACCCAGGCCTGCGGGCCTCGCTGCTCGACGTTGACGCTGATGTCGCCACCGCCGTAGCGGCGCGCGTTCTCCAGCAGGTTGCGCAGCGCGCGGCGGAGCAGGCGCTCGTCGCCCAGCACGTGCAGCGGCGCGCCGCCAACAGCCGCGTCGACGCGGGCTGCTTCTTCGGCGGCCATGCCGAGCAGTTCGACGTGCTCCTGCCGGTCCAGCGTGGCGGCAGCGTCCAGGCGGCTGGCGAGCAGCACCTCTTCGACGAGTGCATCGAGCTCGGCCACGTTGGTGTCGATCTCGGTCTTGAGCTGCGCGCGCTGCGCAGGTGCGGCGTCGTCGAGCATCGACACCGCCATCTTCATGCGCGCCAGCGGCGAGCGCAGTTCGTGGCTGGCGTTGGCCAGCAGCGACTGGTGCGACTGCACCAACGCCTCGACGCGCGCTGCGGCCACGTTGAAGCTGAGCGCCACCGCCGCCACCTCGTCGCGCCCGCTCACCTCGACCCGGTGATGAAGCTGCCCCGCACCGAACTGCTCGACGCCCTGCTTCAACGCCTCGAGCCGGCGTGTGAGGCGGCGCACCACCGGGTAGGCGCCGGCCGACACGCCGATGAACAGCAGCACCAGCACTACGATCAACCCCACCCCCTGCTGCCACGCGGGGGGCACGAACGGGAGGAACGCCGGGCCGTCCGGAGGCGGCCTGTCGGTGCCGCCTTGCCGCAGGCGCGGCGCGCCGAGGCCGATGCCGCCACCGATGCCGATGCGTGCGCCCGGCGCGCCCTGGCGCAGGCCGCCGCCGGGCCGCAGGATCCACAAGGTGCGGCCGTCTTCGAGCCGCACCGCCAGGCCGCGCGTCACGCCGTCTTCCTGGCGCCGCGCAAACGAATCGGACGCGCCGATCCGCTCACCCGCCGCGCTGTCGAGCGCCAGCGGCAGACGCAGGCGGAATGCCCATTCGCGCAGCGCGGCCGCCTGCAGTTCGGGGGGCGCATCGTTGCCGGGCAGCGAGCGCTGGATCAGCTCGGCCCAGGCGCTCATGCGCTCCGTCAGGACCGAATCGGCCCGCACGCGCTCTTGCTCCATGTGGCGCTGAAAGAGCCAGCCAGACGCGGCCGCGAACAACAGCAGCAGCACCACCAACGTGGCATAGATGCGCAGGTACAGGCTCTTCATGCGGGCATTGTTGTCGACCCGCAGGTGCGGCTTCCGGCGTTGATCAGTTCAAGACCCGGGAGCGTCGTCGGCGTCCTGCTTGCGTGCGAACACATAGCCGGCGCCGCGCACCGTGAGCACTCGGCGCGGCAACTTCGCGTCGTCTTCGATGACAGCGCGTATGCGCGAGATGTGCACGTCGATCGAGCGGTCGAACGCCTCCAGCGGGTGGCCCTTGAGCGAGTCCATGATCTGATCACGCGAGAGCACGCGACCGGGGCTCTGGGCCAGCACGACGAGCAGGTCGAACTGGTGGCCCGTGAGGTCGCACACCTGGCCGTCGAGGCGGGCCACGCGCGCGCCGAGGTCGACTTCAAGCCGGCCGAAACGCAGCACGTCGTCGGCGACCGGTTGCGGCGCAGCGCGGCGCAGCAAGGCCTTCACCCGCGCCAGCAACTCACGCGGCTCGAAGGGCTTGGGCAGGTAATCGTCGGCGCCCAGTTCAAGGCCCACGATGCGGTCCATCGGCTCGCCGCGTGCCGTCAACATCAGCAGCGGCAGGTGCCGCAGGCGCGGCTGCGCGCGGATCTCGCGGCACAGGTCGAGCCCGTCGCCGTCGGGCAGCATCAGGTCGAGCACGAGCGCATCGAACGGCCCACTGGCCAGCCGTTCCCGGCCTGCCGCCAAGGTGCCGGCGGTCTCGATGTCGAGGCCGGCGGCTCGCAGGTAATCACCCACCATCGCGGCCAAGCGGGCGTCGTCGTCGATCAGCAGCAGTCGGGCCGTCATGACATGGTTCGAAAGGTTCGGCGCACGTGCATAGGGCGCATTCGGTGGGGCGCTCAATGCGGCGCCGAGCGACTGATGGCCCGCAGCGCTGCGGACGGCCAATGCAGCCATGGTAGCGGCCGTGCGGGTCAGAGGCGAGCCGGCCGGGCCGCGTTGTCACGCTGCATGCGCTGACGGCGATCCTGCATTTGCGCCTCGCGGCTCATCATGCGCTCGCCGACTTTCGCGCGCTGCTCGGGCGTGAGCACCTTGCTCACATCGAGCATTACCGCCAGCATGCGTTTGCTCGCCTGGTCGTGCTGTGCGCTCATCTGCTGGCGCAGTGATTCGGCGGCCGCAGCGTCAACGCTCGCCGCAGCGAAGATCTGCATGCCTTTCAGGTGCAGCGCGCGACCCGCTTCGTGCTGTGCCTTCAGGTCGGCGGCCGCAGCTTGCAGGATCTGCTTGACCTGGGTGCGCTGCGCGTCGGTCGCGTTCAGGCCATCGAGCATGCGGTCGATGCCCCGAGCCATGTGCTCCGGCGAGTCACCGAAATGCATCATCCCGGGGCGGCCCTTGTGACCGTCCAGGCCGATGCCAGCCCCCTGGGCATGAGCCGAAAACGCCGCGCAAGCCGATGCCCCGACGAAAAGCGCGAATGTGAGGGCGCGGGTCATGCGCGACAGGGCCACCGGCTGGCGGCGGGCCGTTTGAATGGAATGCATCGTGAACACCTGGTTGGAGGGCCGATTGGCCTGAAACACGATGCTCGGGGGCCGCGGTGAACGCGGGTTGGCTGGCGCGTAAAGATGCGTGAAGGCCCGGCTCTATGAGCGCAGCAGCGGCATGAGCTTGTCGATGGCAAACGCGCCCAGGCCGATCACCGCGAAGGCGATCAGCAACAGGCTCTTGAACCCGAACAAGCGGGTTGCCGCGCGCCGCCGCAGCGGCGCTTCGGTCTGCGGGTAGAAGCCCGACAGTTGCGAGTAGCCGGTTGACATGAACTCCGACGGCCGTTCGTCGACAGGTTCGGAATCCCAATCGTAGATTTGTGTAGGTTTGATCTTCATGACCGCATTGTTTTGCCGCTGGTCCACATTGCTCCAGCCCGTGACCCAGGGGGTTGTGCCGCGCAGCGCTGTGGATCGTGAGCTACTACCGCGCGGCTGTTGTCGCCGTGGCGCAGCAACGGCGGCGCAGACAAACCGCGCGCTTTCGGCCACAGTCGGCAAAATAGCGGCGGCCCTTGATTTCCGTGTTGGCGGCTGGGCTTGACATGTGCGACAACCGTCGCGCCAACATTTATTCGCTTCGATGGCGCCCCGGCCCATCGCAGCCCACCCAGGAATTCAAACGATGACGCCGCTCGCCTCTGCCCTTTTCGCCGCCAGCCTGAGTGCAGCCTGCCTGCTTGGCGGGTGTGAAAGCGCACCCCCTGCACCGCGCGAGACAGTCGTGCGCTCCACCGCACCGCGCAATCACGAACAGGCGATTGCGAACTACTTCGATGCCACGGTGCGCGGCGTCGACCCGAGTCGCGAACTCGTCATTGGCACGCCACAGCGCGGCGCGTGCCCGATGGGTGCGAACACCGGCGGCTACGTGGGCTGGGTGGTTCCGGTCGAGTACAAGACCCGCACCAAAGACAGCGCCGTCGTCACCGTGACCAGCTACTTCTTCTGGTTCAGCGACGAAGTGATTCGCGGCGTGACGCGGCGCATGGAGTTGTGCCCCTGAAGCAGACCGCCACCTGCGGGTTGCGCAAGCGAGTGGCGCAATCCAACGGCGAAGAAAAGGCCGCCCTTTGTCGATCATGGACGCGATGCGGCTGCTTCATCTTCATTCCCTCGGCCGGCAGGTCCCACTGCCCCTTCTCCAGGTCGAACTCCCGCCAGCGCGCGCGCAGGACCTCCGAGTTGCGGCACCTGCTGTACTTCAGCAGCTTCGTCGATGCGATGGTTGCGAAGTGCGCTCCCTGCCGATCTTCGGACCGCCAGAAGGCGCCCGGTTCGGACTCGCTCAGGTGGCGATGGTGCTCGGCCGGCGGCACCTCGATCGCGCCGCGCATCGGCAGCGCAGGAATCACTTCCACCAGCAGCTTCTGGATGATGTAGTTGTAGACCTGCTGGATGATGGCCCTGACACCCTCGGCCGTCTTGGGTGTGGCCCGAACCGCTTCGATGATCTCCAGAACGTCGGCCGGACGAACCGCACTCAGCCCCTTGGATCAGATAGCCGGCCATACGAAACGCTCGAGACGCGACTCGACCTGCTTCCGATAGGTATCCGACTTGGTCATCAACCGTTCAGGGACCCAGCGCTTGGAGAACGTCTCGAACTCGTCGGCCGGCGCCACAGCGTCGGCGGCCCTTTTGCTTTCGCTCGCTCAACTCCTGGCGACGTGCATCAGCCGGATCGATGCCCCGCTTCAGCAGAGCTCTCAGTTCGCAGTGGCACTCACGAGCGTCCGCGACGCCGACCTCGGGACAGCGGCCGATCTTGACGTCGCGCCGACTTCCGCCAAACCGGTACGGGTATCACCAGGTCTTCTGTCGGGCGGGGCTGACCTCGACGAACAGACCGCCGCCGACGCTCAACTTGTAGAGCGTGTCCTTGGCCTTGGCGTTGTTGATCCGGGTCGGGGACAGGGTGCAGTTGCTCAGTCCCATGCGTCTTCTCCCGTCTGATTTCAGCCACTTCCAAACGGAGGACTTTGGAGGTTTTTCCTCCACGACTCCCGTGAATTTCGCCTCCAGAGTGGCGGGGTTTCGTGGTCGGCCGTGAGACGAGCTGAAAAGCAAAAGCCCCTGATTTCTTCAACAAGATCAGGGGCTTGCGGGGCGTCATGAGACGCCGTGAAATCTTGTTACATGTGCTCGATCATCACCTGCCCGAAGCCCGAGCACGACACCTGCGTCGCACCTTCCATCAACCGGGCGAAATCGTAGGTCACGCGCTTGCTTGCGATCGATTTCTCCATGGAACTGATGATGAGGTCGGCCGCCTCGACCCAGCCCATGTGGCGCAGCATCATCTCGGCCGACAGGATCTCGGAGCCCGGGTTCACGTAGTCCTTGCCCGCGTACTTGGGTGCGGTGCCGTGGGTGGCTTCGAACATCGCGATGGAGTCGGACAGGTTCGCGCCGGGCGCGATGCCGATGCCGCCGACCTGCGCTGCGAGCGCGTCGGACACATAGTCGCCGTTCAGGTTCAGCGTGGCGATCACCGAGTACTCTTCCGGGCGCAACAGGATCTGCTGCAGGAAGGCGTCGGCGATGGAGTCCTTGACGATGATCTCGCGGCCCGTCTTGGGGTTCTTGAACTTGCACCACGGGCCACCGTCGATCAACTCGGCGCCGAACTCCTTCTGTGCGAGGTTGTAGGCCCAGTCACGGAAGCCACCCTCGGTGAACTTCATGATGTTGCCCTTGTGCACGATGGTCAGCGACGGCTTGTCGTTGTCGATCACGTACTGCAGGGCCTTGCGCACCAGGCGCTCGGTGCCCTCGCGCGACACCGGCTTGATGCCGATGCCCGAGGTGTTCGGGAAGCGGATCTTCTTGACACCAAAGTCGTCTTGCAGGATCTTGATGAGTTTCTTGGCCTTCTCACTCTCGGCCTCGAACTCGATGCCGGCGTAGATGTCTTCCGAGTTCTCGCGGAAGATGACCATGTTGGTCTTCTCGGGCTGCTTCAACGGCGAAGGCACGCCCTTGAAGTACTGGATCGGCCGCAGGCAAACGTACAGGTCGAGTTCCTGGCGCAAGGCCACGTTGAGCGACCTGATGCCGCCCCCAACCGGCGTGGTCAGCGGGCCCTTGATCGACACGACGTAGTCCTTCACCACTTCCAGCGTCTCGGCGGGCAGCCAAACATCGGGGCCGTAGATCTTGGTCGACTTCTCGCCCGCGTAGACCTCCATCCAGTGAATCTGCTTCTTCCCCGCATAGGCCTTGGCGACCGCCGCGTCGACGACCTTCATCATCACCGGTGTGATGTCGGCGCCCGTGCCATCGCCTTCGATGAAAGGAATGATCGGCTGGTCGGGCACGTTCAGCGAGTAGTCGGGATTGACGGTGATCTTGTGCCCGCCTTCGGGCACCTTGATGTGCTGGTACATAGGGTTGTGGCTCCGCTCGCTGTGTGATGCGCCGATGCTGCGCGCAGATGAGTTTCGACTGAGGTTCTGACGGGGTGCGATTCTATGCCAGCGGGTTGCCGGCGTCGGCGCCAAAACCATCGGTCCGCAGCAGCGCGGCGATGTTGATAATCTGCGTCATCGACCACATCGCGGGCCCGGTTTCCGCCCCACTCACATGAACGTGCGCAAGCTCATTTCGGCATTGCTTACCGGCCTGGCCTGCGCGGTCACGGCGTCGGCGCAAGACGGCCCCCAAAAGCTCGCGAGCATTCGCCTCACGGCCGGCATGCACCTGATCCAGGCCGAACTCGCCCAAACGCCCGACGAGCGCAGCACCGGGCTCATGTTCCGCACCACGATGGCATCGAACGACGGCATGCTGTTCGCGTTCGAGCAAGCGGGCACGCAGTGCTTCTGGATGAAGAACACGCTGCTACCGCTGTCGGTCGCGTTCGTGGCCGATGACGGCAGCGTGGTCAACATCGACGAGATGAAGCCGCAGACGCTCGACAGCCACTGTTCGACCAAGCCGGTGCGCTTCGTGCTCGAGATGAACCAGGGCTGGTTCGCCAAGCGTGGCATCAAGGCGGGCAGCAAGCTGCAAGGCGCGCCTTTCAAGCACTGAACGGCTGCGGCTGTGACCTACAACGCAAAGGGGCCGGCACGGCCGACCCCTTTTTTCATCAGGCCCGGGCGGCCTTACGCGAAGTTCTTCTGCGCGAAGTCCCAGTTCACGAGCGAGGTCAGGAAGGTCTCGACCCACTTCGGGCGCAGGTTGCGGTAGTCGATGTAGTAGGCGTGCTCCCACACGTCGACGGTGAGCAGCGCGGTGTCACCGGTGGTCAGCGGCGTGCCGGCTGCGCCCATGTTGACGATGTCGACGCTGCCGTCGGCCTTCTTCACGAGCCAGGTCCAGCCCGAACCGAAGTTGCCGACCGCGCTCTTCGTGAACGCTTCCTTGAAGGCGGCATAGGTGCCCCACTTGGCCGTGATGGCGGTGGCCAGTGCGCCAGTGGGTTCGCCACCGCCGCTGGGCTTCATTCCGTGCCAGAAGAAGGTGTGGTTCCAGATCTGTGCGGCGTTGTTGTAGATGCCGCCGCTGGACTTCGTGACGATGTCTTCAAGCGAGGACATGGCCTCGAACTCGGTGCCCTTTTGCAGATTGTTCAGGTTCACGACATAGGCGTTGTGGTGCTTGCCGTAGTGGTAGTCGAGCGTTTCCTTGCTCAGGTGCGGGCTCAGCGCGTCCAGCGCGTAAGGCAGTGCGGGAAGGGTGTGTTCCATGGGGCCTCGTCAAAGTAGTTGCAGATACTGCGACATTGTAGGCAGCTTGAATTCACCGCGTTGCTTCGGCTTGTCGCCTCACGGCGCCTGTTCAGGAAGCTGCGTCACCTGCACGCCGGCCGCACCATCGTTCAACACCACCTGCAGCGCGTCGCCCAAGGCCAGTTGCCGCACCGAGGTGACGGCCTGCCCGGCCTCGTTGCCGAGCCACGCATAGCCGCGTGCCAAGACGTGCCGAGGGTCGGCCGAGCGAAGTCGCGCATCCATCATCGCAAGCCGGTGCGACTGCAGCGTCAGTGCGTGCCGCGCCGCCTGGCGGATGTCGCTTGCGGCCTGCTGCAGGCGCAGGCCCTGCGCGTTCAGCAAGCGCACCGGGTGGCTGGCGAGGCGGTGCGCCAAGGTGTCCAGGCGGTGGCGCTGTGCGCGCACGGCCTGGCTCGGGCGCGCCAGGCGCTGGGCGATGCGGTCGAGGTGCTGGGCGTCCCGGTCGATGGCTGCGTGCACGCGGCGCTGCATGGCCTCGGCGCGAACCTGCAAGCCGTCCATCCAGGTCTGCAAGGCGGGCACCGCCAGTTCGGCAGCGGCCGTCGGCGTCGGCGCGCGCAGGTCGGCCACGAGGTCGGCCAGCGTCACGTCGGTTTCGTGGCCGACGCCGCTGACCACGGGCACCGGGCTCGCAGCCATCGCGCGGACCACGCGCTCGTCATTGAATGCCCACAGGTCTTCGAGCGAGCCACCGCCGCGGCACACGATCAGCAGGTCTGCCTGCGCGTGGGCGGCGGCCTGCGCCAGCGCCGCGCACAGCGCTGCCGGCGCCTCGGCGCCCTGCACCAGGCTCGGGTAGACCACCACCTGCACATGCGGCGCGCGGCGCGCGAGCGCGCTGAGCACATCGGCCAGCGCAGCGGCGCCCAGCGAAGTGACGATGCCCACCGTTCGCGGGAACACCGGCAGCGCCCGTTTGCGTGCCGCATCGAACAAGCCCAGCGCGGCCATCCGCGCCCGGGTTTGCAGGAACTGCTCGTAGAGCGCACCGGCGCCGGCACGCCGCATGCCCTCGACGATGAACTGAAGTTCGCCGCGCGCCTCGTACACGCCGAGCCGACCCCGCAGCTCGACCAGCTGCCCATCGGCGGGGGCGAAATCGAGCATGCTGGCCGCGCGCCGGAACATGGCACAGCGCAGCAGCGCCGCTTCGCCGTCGGCGTCCTTCAGGCTGAAGTAGCTGTGGCCGCTGGCGGCGCGCGAGTACCCCGACAACTCACCGCGCACGGCGCACACCGAGAAGCGCCCCGCCAGCAGCTCAGTCACGTCCCGCACGAGAGCGCCGACGGTCCAGACCGGTCGTGAACCGGCCACCGGCAATTCGTCAATCATCGGCAAACCCAATGCCCGCGCGGGCCGGGAACTCCACAACCGCGCCGGCGCTGCGCCCGCGCGGCATGTTGCGTGTCACACGCTTGTCATGTGTGCGCAAACCGTTGATTTCAAATGATTTTTTCATGCCTAAAAATTGAGCAAAGTGTTCCGACCCCAGGCATTTCAAGCGTTTGCGGGCCATCAAGCCAAGTTGCCCACAAAGTTGTCCACAGCTGCGGTGGATGCATGGAACAGACGCGACAGCCTGGTGCGACAGCCTTGTGCAGCGGTGGCGTTGCGGCCGCGCCGCGCGCCCGTGCAGGCGCCCGGTCGGCACACCACGTTGGACCATAATCGCGCGTCTGAAAAGCGCCGTGCCCGCGTCCCGCACAGCCACCGAAAGGGCCCCTTTGTTTTCGATCATACAAGCCGCTGGTTGGCCGATCTGGCCTTTGATCGTGTGCTCGATCGCGGCGCTGGCGCTGGTGCTGGAGCGCCTGTCGAGCCTGCGCGCGGTGCGAGTTGCGCCACCCCGGCTGCTCGATGAGGTGATGTCGGTCACGCGCGCCAGCCTGCCGGCCGCCGACGTGGTGAACAAGCTCGCCGGGAACTCGGTGCTGGGCATGGTGCTGGCCGCCGGGCTGCGTGCCGTGATCGCCGAGCCGCGCATCACCGAGAGCGCCTTGCGCGGCACCTTCGAGTCGGCCGGCCGCGCCGCGGTGCACCGGCTGGAGCGCTACCTGAATACGCTGGGAACCATCGCCTCGGCCGCGCCGCTGCTGGGCCTGATGGGCACCGTGATCGGCATGATCGAGATCTTCGGCTCGCAAGCACCCACCGGCGGCAGCAACCCGGCGCTGCTCGCGCACGGCATCTCCGTGGCGCTTTACAACACGGCGTTCGGCTTGATGATCGCGATACCGTCGCTGATGTTCTACCGTTACTTCCGCGGCCAGGTCGACGGCTTCACGATCGACATGGAGCAGGCGGCCGATCGCCTCGTGCCGCACCTGCTGCGCTTTACGGTGCCGCGCGCGCCGGGCTGATCTGGCTGATCGGCACAATCGACCCCATGGCGATGAACTTCCGCAAACGTCGGCCCGAAGAACCCGAGATCAACCTGATCCCGTTCATCGACGTGCTGCTCGTCGTGCTCATCTTCCTGATGCTCTCGACCACCTACTCCAAGTTCACCGAACTGCAGATCACGCTGCCCGTCGCCAACGCCGACAAGGCGCGCGACCGGCCGCGCGAGATCATCGTGGCGGTCGCCGCCGATGGCCGTTACGCAGTGAACCGCAAGCCCGTCGAGGGCCGCAGCGTCGAGCTGCTCACGGCCGAGCTGGCAGCAGCAGCAGCCGGCTCGACCGAGATGATCGTTATCGTCTCTGCCGACGCGACTGCTGCGCACCAGAGTGTCATCAACGTGATGGACGCCGCCCGACGGGCCGGCCTCGCGCGGCTCACCTTCGCGACGCAAACCTCCGCCGGCAGCGAGCCCCGCTGAGGCGCCCAGCCGCACCTCCCCCCGTGCGCGCAGGCGCTTCGACGACCTGGGCCGACGCGCTGCAGCGCGCCTGGCTCACCCGCGGCTTGTGGGCACGCGCGTTGTGGCCGGCGGCTGCGCTGTTCGGTGCGCTGACGGCGCTCCGCCGCACGCTCTACCAAGCCGGCTGGCTGCGCGCCACCCTGCTACCCGTGCCGGTGGTGGTGGTCGGCAACCTGGTCGCCGGCGGCGCGGGCAAGACGCCGACTGTGATGGCGGTGGTGCAGCTGCTCCGCGCACGCGGCTTTGTTCCAGGCATCGTCTCGCGCGGGCATGGGCGGGCCGGGGCGAGCTGCTTGCTCGTGCAGCGCACAACGCCGGCAGAGCAGTGCGGTGACGAGCCGCTGCTGCTTCACCTGCGCACCGGCGCGCCGGTCTGCGTCGGACGTGACCGTGTCGCCGCCGGGCGCATGCTGCTGGCGCACCACCCGAACGTCGACGTCATCGTCAGTGACGACGGCCTGCAGCACCTCGCGCTGGCGCGTTCTGCGCAAGTGCTGGTGTTCGATGCGCGCGGCGCCGGAAACGGCTGGTTGCTGCCAGCAGGCCCGTTGCGCGAACGCTTGCCGCTGGGCGTACCGCCGCGCACCGTGGTGCTCTACAACGCCCCCAGACCCAGCACACCGCTGCCCGGCACGTTGGCGCACGGGGGGTTGGCTGGCGTCGTGCCGCTGGCAGCGTGGTGGCGCGGCGAGCCGGCCTTGAAAGCGGCGCTCGGCAAGCTCGCCGGATTGCGCGGCGCGCCGATCGTGGCTGCTGCCGGGCTGGCGTACCCGCAGCGTTTCTTCACGATGCTGGGCGATGCGGGCCTGCGCATCACACCGCTGCCACTGCCCGATCACTACGCGTACCCCGCTGGCGCCGCCCTGCCCTGGCCCGCGGACACCGGCGACGTGGTGGTGACCGAGAAAGACGCCGTCAAGCTGGCCCCGGCCGCGATGGGTGGAACGCGCGTGTGGGTCGCGACGCTAGACTTCCGTCCCGATGCGGCCTTCGACGCCGCGCTGCTGGCGCTGCTTCCTGCGCCCGCCACCGAACCCGTCACCGCCACCGTTCCCGCCACCGTTCCAGGAGACACCCATGGAAACGCGCCTGCTTGACCTGCTTGTCTGCCCGCTGTGCAAGGGACCGCTCGAACACCTGCGCCCGCCGATCCAGGCGCAGACCGAACTCGTGTGCCGCGCCGACGGCCTGGCCTTCCCGGTGCGTGACGGCATCCCGGTGATGCTCGAAAGCGAAGCCCGTCCGCTCGACGCACCGGCGGCCCCGCAGCCTGCCACGACGATGCCCTGACGTGCCATGCTTTGACGTGAACTACACGGTCCTGATACCGGCACGCCTGGCATCGACCCGGCTTCCCGGCAAGCCCCTCGCCGACATCGGCGGGCTGCCGATGATCGTGCGCGTGGCGCAGCGCGCCGCGTTGTCGGGCGCGAGTGCCGTGGTCGTTGCGGCCGATGATGCAAGGATCGCGCAGGCCTGCGTCGACCACGGCGTGCGCGCCGTGCTCACCCGCCGCGATCACCCGACCGGCAGTGACCGGCTTGCCGAGGCCTGCATGCTGCTCGGCCTCGCCCGCGACGACATCGTCGTCAACGTGCAAGGCGACGAGCCCTTGATCGCGCCTGCGCTCATCGACGCCTGCGCCGCACTGCTGGTGCAACGCACCGACTGCGTGATGAGCACCGCCGCGCACGCCATCGACTCAGCAGCCGAACTCGACAACCCGAATGTGGTGAAGGTCGTGGTCGATGCGCAGTCGCGTGCGTTGTACTTTTCGCGCGCGCCGATACCGTGGTGGCGCGATGCGCGTGCCCGGGGTGCTTCAGCTGTCTCGGCATCGCCCGCGCCGCTGCGCCATATCGGCTTGTATGCGTATCGCGCCGGCTTTCTGCGGGCCTTCCCGGCCCTGCCCACGAGCCCGCTCGAAGACATCGAGGCACTCGAGCAGTTGCGGGTGCTGTGGCATGGTGAACGCATCGCCGTGCATGTGACCGAGGCGCGCCCTGGACCGGGCATCGATACCCCCGAAGACCTGGCTCGCGTGCGCGCCCTGTTTGCTTGAGTGTGCGGCCCGGAGCAGCACGTCACGGAGTCAGAAACCGACAGGAAGCGCATGTTATTCTCGATCGGAGACAGGCAGTCGAGCACCCATTCGCGCGTGCATCGGCTTGCTCACAAGACACAAAACGAGGACAGCCATGCGATTGATCCTGTTGGGCCCGCCCGGTGCGGGCAAGGGAACGCAAGCCGCGTTCATCTGCAAGCAGTTCGGCATCCCGCAGATTTCGACCGGTGACATGCTGCGCGCGGCCGTCAAGGCCGGTACCGCGATGGGCCTCGCTGCCAAGAAGGTCATGGATTCAGGCGGTCTGGTGAGCGACGACATCATCATCGGCCTGGTGAAGGAACGCATCTCCGCGCCCGATTGCACGAACGGCTTTCTGTTCGACGGCTTCCCACGCACCATCGTGCAGGCCGATGCCATGAAGGCTGCTGGCGTGAAGCTCGATATCGTGCTTGAGATCGACGTACCCGACGACGCGATCATCGAGCGCATGAGCGGCCGGCGCGTGCACGTGGCATCGGGCCGCACCTACCACGTCAAGTTCAACCCGCCGAAGGTGGCGGACAAGGACGACGTGACGGGCGAAGATCTCATTCAGCGCGCGGACGACGAAGAAGCCACGGTGCGAAACCGCCTGACCGTGTACCAGAGCCAGACGCGCCCGCTGGTCGACTACTACGCTTCCTGGGCCGCGCAGGGCGACACCGGCGCACCACGCTATGCGCGCATCAGCGGCACGGGCACGGTCGACGAGATCACCGCGCGTGCGCTGGCTGCACTCGCCTGAACTGGACGGGAAAGAACATGGAGATTGCAGGCAAGGTATTCATCGTCACCGGCGGCGCATCGGGCCTGGGTGAAGGCACGGCTCGCATGCTCGCGGGGCATGGCGCGAAGGTCGTGCTTGCCGACCTGCAAGTCGACAAGGGCGAGGCGCTTGCCGCCGAACTCGGTGGCGCTGCGGTGGCCAGTTTCGTCAAGTGCGACGTGAGCCAGGAAGCGGACGCAGAGGCGGTGGTGGCCAAGGCCGTGTCGATGGGCAAGTTGATGGGGCTGATCAATTGCGCAGGCATTGCACCCGCTGCCAAGACGGTGGGCAAGGACGGCGCCCACGCGCTGGCCTTGTTCGCGAAGGTGATCAGCGTCAACCTCGTCGGCAGCTTCAACATGATCCGCCTCGCGGCCGAGGCCATGAGCAAGAACTCGCCCGAGGCCACGGGCGAGCGCGGCGTGCTCATATCGACCGCCAGCGTCGCCGCGTTCGATGGGCAGATCGGGCAGGCGGCGTATGCAGCTTCGAAGGGCGGCGTTGTCGGCATGACCTTGCCGATTGCGCGCGACCTGGCACGCAACGGCATCCGCAACATGACGATTGCGCCGGGCATCTTCGGCACGCCGATGCTGTTCAGCATGCCGCAGGACGTGCAAGACGCGTTAGCCGCTGGCGTGCCCTTCCCGAGCCGCCTGGGCACGCCCGCCGACTACGCCAAGCTGGTGCACCAGATCGTCACGAACGAGATGCTCAACGGCGAAGTGATCCGCCTGGACGGTGCGATTCGGCTCGCGCCGAAGTAACTCGCACGTTGGCCGCGGCGGGCCGAGCGCTGCGCCGCTCCATGGGCCACGAAGAGGCCCACCCTGCGGGCCTCGCCGGCCAGCATCCCCTCGGAGGATCGCCCGCCGTATTCGGCGGACGAGAGGTCGTCACTTCGCGCGGCGCGCGTAGAGGGACCACAAACGCGCCATGTCGGCCGTTCCGTCGGCGCCCGTCACGGTCTTGAGCGTGACCTGCGCCTTGGCCGTTTCGCCCGCAATGATCTGCGCAATGGCGAGGTGCAGCTTGGCATCTTCAGGCCGCTTGAGGCCGCCCTTCGCGATGCCTTGCTGCATCAACTGAAGGCCCTTCGGTTTCTGTCCGGCGTAGACGAGGTTCATGCCGATGCTGACAAGGTCATTGCCGTCTTTCGCAGCGAGCGCCTGTTTCTCTTCCTCGGCTGCCGCTTGCTGCGCCTCGGCAACCTTCTTGGCCACGAGGTCGCCCAGGCGCTTGTGACGCGCCGCTTCCGCCCCGGTGCCCAGTGCGCCAGCCGCGAAACCCTTGTCGAGCACCTGCTTCGCCTCAGAGGTGGAACCCGCTTGCAGTGCGAGCTGGGTCATCTCGGAGAAGTCGTTCGCGCTGACCATGCTGCCGGTCGCGAGCGACAGGCGATAAGTGTCAAGCGTGAGGCGGTCCGAGAAGCCGGGCTTGCGTTGCATGCGGCTCATCAGCGCGACCCAGTACTCCTTCTTGGGGTAGTAGCTGACCAGCCGCTCAAGCGCGAAGGTCTCACCGGCGATGTCCTTCTGACGCACCGCTGAGTTCATCAGCAGGTTGATGCGGTCTTCGGCCGGCGTGGCGCCATTGCGCTCGGCGGCCTGGATTTCGGCCATCAGTTCCTTCGATGCGCCGGCGAAGTCGCCCGACAGGTACTGCGTCTGGATCATCAGCGTGCGGTTGGCGCTGCTCGTGCCGCCCTCCTTGAAGTAGCGCTGGTACCACTGCATCGCCTTCGAGTATTCCTTGGCGCGGTAGTAGCTGCCGGCGATGGACTCGACCATCCAGATCTTGTCGGAGGCCGGCACACCGCCCGACGCGCTGATCGCTTCGAAGGCGCGGGCGGCCGTGTCCACATCGCCGGCGCCTGACGCCGCCGCGATGCGCATGCGCTCGATCATCAGGCTCTCATTGCCGCTCTTGCCGCCCACGGCATCGGCCTCACGGACCTTGCCCAGCGCCTCCTTGTACTTGCCGCCGCGGATCAGCTCCTGCGCCTGCTGCAAGGGCTTCCCCACTTCGGGCCGCAGACCGCCCTGGGCGACGGCATGGCCGCCCCACATGCAGAGGCACAAGGCCATCGCCGCCGCCAGGCCGTGGCGCATTTTGAAAGTCGTTCTCATGGGTTCGTAATCACCACCGTCACATGCTCACATCGCCGCGTCGGCGTCACTTGACGAACTGTTCATTGCCGACCATGCCGAGCTTGGTCACGCCGAGCCGTTGCGATTCGGCCAGCACCTCGGCCACGTACTTGTACTCGACGAGCTTGTTCGGGCGCACATGCACTTCAGGCTGGTCGGGCACGGCCGCCGCTTCGCGCAGCTTGCCTTGCAGCGCCTCGCGCGTGGGCATGGTCTCGCCGTTCCAGAGAATCGTGCCGTCGAAGTCGATGTCGATCGTCACGACCACCGGCTCCTTCGTGGGCGGCGGCGGGTTGCCCGCAGGCATGTTGAGGTTCACCGTGTGCAACTGCACCGGGATGGTGATGATCAACATGATGATGAGCACCAGCATCACGTCGATGAGCGGCGTGGTGTTGATGTCCATCATCACTTCGGGGTCGCCCCCGCTGCCGGAGCCTAGGTTCATTCCCATCGTGTTCCCTTCAGCCCTTCGCGGGCGGTTCGGTGACGAAGCTGATCTTCAGGATCGACGCGCGCTGGCACGCAAAGACCACGCGGCCGACCGATTCATAGCGCGCCTTCTCGTCACCCCGGATGTGCACCTCGGGCTGCGGCGTCATTACCGCGACCTTCTTCAGGCGCGCGAGCAGCGCGTCGCTGTCGGGCACGAGCTGGGTGTTCCAGAACACGTCACCATCCTTGTTGACGGAGATCTCGATGTTCTCCGGCTTCGTCTGCCGCGCGATGTTGGTCTCTTTCGGCAAGTTGACCGCCACCGTCTGCGTGACCACGGGAATCGTGATCAGGAAGATGATGAGCAGCACCAGCATCACATCGACCAGCGGCGTGGTGTTGATCGACGAGACGACTTCGTCTTCGTCGCCGCCCGAACCTAGGTTCATTCCCATGGCAGGTCTCCGCAGCCGCTGATCAGCGGCCCACCGTCTTGAGCTTGGCGCCCATCAGCACGCCGTGCAGGTCGGCGCCGAAGTTGCGCACCGATTCCATGTTGACCTTGTTGCGGCGCACCAGCCAGTTGTAGCCGAGCACCGCGGGCACGGCCACCGCCAGGCCGATGGCCGTCATGATGAGCGCTTCGCCCACCGGGCCTGCGACTTTGTCGATCGACGCCTGGCCGGCAATGCCGATGGCCGTCAGGGCGTGGTAGATGCCCCAGACGGTGCCGAACAGGCCCACGAACGGCGCCGTCGAACCCACCGTGGCGAGCACGGCCAGGCCGTCCTGCAGGCGGCTTTGCACATCGTCGATGCTGCGTTGCACGCTGCTCGTGACCCAGGTGTTGAGGTCGATGTGCTCGGTCAGCGCGCCTTCATGGTGGTCACCGGCGTCGATACCCGACTCGGCGATGAAGCGGAACGCACTGCCGTTCTTCAGCGTCTTGACCGCGTCGTTCAGCGAGGTCGCCCTGAAGAAGCCCTTGCGCATCTGCTTGGCTTCGCCGCCGATCTTGAAGCTCTCGTAGAGCTTGGTGATCAAGATGTACCAGCTGCCCATGCTCATGATCACCAGGATCAGCAGCGTGCCGCGGGCCACGAAGTCGCCCTGGTTCCACAGGGCACTCAGGCCGTAGGGGTTATCGACCGTTTCCTTGGTGGTCGTGGCTTCGGCCACCGGCGCAACCGCAGCTGGCGCGGGGGCCGCTTGCACCGCAGGCGCGGCGGTTGTTGCCGCAGACGCGGCAGGGGCTTGGGCGGCAGCCCATTGGGGCGCGGCGAGGAAGCCTGCGGCGAGGGTGAACGCTGCAAGGATCGAGTGCGATCGCTTGATCAAAGAGGGGGTGGTCATTATTGAAACTCCTGACGGTGAATGCTGATTTGCGAGCAAGTCTGTTGGGGAACGGTGCGGCACGGCGCCATCTGCACGAGCGGCAAGAAGCGTCTACTCCACCTTGAAATCGAATGTCTGCTCCGCCGTGACTTCGTCTTCTCCGGACTGACAGCCGTACTGAGACATCGCGGTGCGTACAGCGGCGTCGAACACGCCGCGAGGCTGAGATGAAAGGATGTCGACCTTGATGACCTTGCCACCTTTGATCGTTATCCGCGCACGAACGGACCCGCTCAAGTTTTCGACCACGGCCTTGCGCGGAAGGATCGGCTGCACTTGCGTCTGACACACAGTGCCGATCGACACCGGGCCGGGTTTCGGTGCCGGTGGTGCCGCCACGGGCGCTGTGGGCACCGGCGCAATCGGCGCGACCGGCGCAATCGTGACCGGGGCCGGCGGCGGCGTCGGCGTCGTGGCCGTGATGGTCGGCTGAGGCGGCGGTGGCGTGGCCAGTGTTACCTCTGGCGGGGGAATGAAAGGCGGCGGCGGCGCGTCCATCTTCGGTGGCGGCGGCACCACGATCTCGGGCGGCGGCGGCGGCTTCTTGATCTCTTCGATCACCTTGGTCTCGATGGGTGCGCGAATCACTTCGACGACCTTCTTGGCGAGACCGGTGACCAGCGCATAGACGACCAACGCGTGAAACAGGATGACAAGCGTGAAGCCGATCAGGTGCCGGCGTGGATCCGCTTGTCGCTTCGAAAAATTCATGGTCTGGGATCTCCAGAGGGTGAGCACAGGGCTGTCAACAGCGAATCGCTGCAGGTTCGGGCTCGTGACCCGGAAGGCAGCGTCATCTGGAGTTGCCGGCCTTCATGCAAGGCCCGCATTCTAGCCATCCGCACTTCGCCCCCTTCCGGGGGCTTGCCCGATGGACGGGAAGATCAAGTTACGGGAATGTGACGATCGTGGTCGATAGCGAGTTTTTTAAAGACCGTGCTGTGGACAAATACCGCGACGGGGCACGCACGAACAAAAAAGCCCGCCGGCTATAGGCCGGCGGGCTTGCTCAGGTGATTTCCAGTTCAGAACCTGTACGACACGTTCGCGTACAGGGTGCGACCGCGCGAGTCGTAGTAGCGGTTGTCATACCCGAACTGCTGGCCGCGGTTGGTTCCGGCAGTCCCCAGGCTCAGCGGAGGCGTGGAGTTGAACAGGTTCAACACACCGAACGTCACAGCCCATTCCTTGCTCGGTGTCCACTGGGTTTGATAGTCGAACGTGAAGTACGGCGTGATGTCGAGCCGCAAGTCTTCGGAGCCGATCACGTTGCCTGCGGCATCCAGCACATCGACGGTCTTCAATGCATCCGTGTAGCCGGACTTGAAGTTCATCGCCAAGGTGTGCGCGAAGTTGGCCGTCTTCAGCGTGTTCGTCCACCGACCTTGCCAACGAAACGTCTGCACGCCCAGGTCGGGGCTGTCCTGGCCGATGGCAGAGTAGTACTGCCCGTCCCGTTCCAGCTGCTGATCTTCGCGAATCATGTACGTCAAGGTCAACTGAGACGTGAGGTCACCCATCGACGTCTTGAGCCGGCCCGACACGTCGAGGTCCAGGCCGGTCGAGAACTGCTTGCCGAGGTTCTTGTTATCGGCAAGGAACGCGAGGTAGGTGACGCCCGTTGCGATGTCCTGCTTGGTCGTGAATGACTTCAAGAACTGCTGGGGCTGCGAAAACACCTTTTGCTCGGTCAGTTGACCGAACGACTCACGAATGGCCACGTGCCACAAGTCGGCGCCGACAGAGATCGATGTGTCGGGCTCGAACCGCAGCCCGATGCTGCCCTGGCGCGACTTTTCAGGCTGAAGCTCTTTGTTGCCGCCAGCGAACTGGTCGTATTGCCGATTGCCCGGCTGGCACTGTGCACCCAGCGAGGCTGCTACCGCAGCGAGATCTTGCTGGGCCTGGTTAAACGCCGCGCCGGTGCCGCAACGGTACTTGTCCGACGTCACGCCATACGGCTGCAGAGACGCATTTACTTGAGGGACCGTCGGTGCATGGAAGCCCGTGCCGACGGAGCCACGCAACAGGAACGTCGGCGACGGTTTCCAGACGAAGGCGCCCTTCACCGTGTCGGCATTGCCGAAGTCCGAGAAGTGGTCATGACGACCCGACAGCGTGAACTCCAAGCCCTTGAACGCCGGGATGATCAGTTCGCCGAAGAGGCCATACGACTTTCGGTCGGCGCTGTAGGGAATGGTGGTCGCCGCATCGCCGAATCGCGTGTCGCACTTCGTACGCAATGCGACGTTCGGGTTGTTCGGGTCGCACAGCGTGCCGGCAACCGGATCGGCCAGCAAACCCTGAGCAAACAAGCTCGGCTTGGACGAGAACTTCTCGATGTTGTAATTTGCACCCGCGCCGAGCGACAGTGCACCGGCAGGCATGGCCATCAGTTCGCGCGAACCACGCAAGGTCACGGTGGTCAACTTCGACTCACCGCCGTCCCACGGACCTTTGTAATTTGTCTTCTGAAGTGCCGCGAAGCCGGCAGCGCTTTGATTGCCGGGCAACACGAACGGGTCGAGCAACCCGCTCTTGCGCAGGGCGCTGAGTGCCAGCGCACCCGGATAGCCGGAGATGTCGCCCTTGACATCACTTTTCGAGGTTGCGGCAGTGAGGTCATAGTCCCAACCCGCTACCGCCCCACGAATGCCGCCGGCGAACTGATAGAAGTCAGCCCGGTCTTCCGTGGCGCGCGGTCCGAGGTCGTACACGCGATAGAACGCAAGGCTGTCACCGGTGATGCCGATCGGCAGCAGGTACTTGTCGTGCAACGGCGTGCCCGCGGGGATGCTGATACTGCCCGGCACCGGCGCAACCGCCGACTTCTGGCTGGTGCGAGACAGCAGCACTTCACCGAACAGTTCTTGCTCGCCAAGCTTCGCAGCCGCTGAGCCGAAGAAGCTGTCGCGCTTGCGCTCGGGATAGATCTCCAGTTCGCCGACAAAGTCGAAGCCGCAGTAGTCATCGGTGCCGTCGATCACGCGGAAGGTCTTCGGCGGGCACTTGTTGTTGGCCTTGAAGTACGGGCTGATCAGGTTGCCTGCATCGTCAAGCGCATTGGCGGGAATCGGGCTCGCAGAGAATTGCGCGAACCGGTAGTGCTTGCCGTTGGTCGTAAAGAGCACCTGGCCACTCTTGGCAAATTCTCGCTCGGCGGCAACAAGCGGGGTGCGCTCATCGTGCCCGAAAGACAGGTTCACGTTGAACCCGTCCGTCTCCAAGGAGCCGAAACCCTTGGTGGCGCTGATTCGCTTCTCCTTGGCGCCGCCTCTTGGCGCGGAGTAGCCAATCGTGATGTCGCCTTCGGTGGAGTCGCGCTTGGTGATGAAGTTGACGACGCCGGCGATGGCATCGGCGCCGTAAAGCGCCGAGGCACCGTCCGTCAACACTTCAACTCGCTCGATCGCGGAAATTGGAATCGAATTTAGGTCAAAGCCAGCTGCGAAGCCAGTGAGCGTCTGCCCACCGAACAGCGAAAGACGCCTGCCGTTCAACAAGACCAGGGTTCTTGTTTCGCCGATGTTGTGAATCGAGACCCCCGAAAAACCGAAGGTCTGCCCGCCGGTGGAGGCTGACTCGCCGGTTGATCCCTGAATCACCGACAGCTTGTTGAGCAGGTCGACCGTGGAGGTGACGCCCGAGCGCTGGATGTCTGCCTTCTTGAGGATCTGAACCGGTAAAGAGGACTCCGCGTCGATGCGTCGGACCGATGTACCGGTGACTTCGACTCGTTCCAACTGAACTTGCCCGAATGCGGGCGCATAGCCCAAGCCAAGCGCTCCACCGAGCGCCAGCATCGCCGCGCTATATACCTTGGTTCTTTTGAACATGTGAACTCCTAAAAAGGCCGAAGATTGATCGAATAGACCAAACCTTTCAGCAAGTCGTGTGCCGGCTTTGTGAACCGTCCATGACTGCATTGAAAAGGCGTGTAAAAACATTGTGTCTGGCGCGGTTCTTGGCGCCGTTCAGGGTATTCCTTTATCGCGCACCGCTCTGGCCAGCAAACAGCTCCCGAGGCGCTAGGGGCAAAACCCCGTAGAGCGCCTATCCACGGGGGTTTCAAGGCAATTCACAGGCTGATGGAAACTACTCTGTACGGGTGTGGGCGCGGCCTGTTTGCCCCCTCCTCGAGGAGTAAGCCGGGGCATGCACGTTGGTCCACAACAACAGCCAGGGCGCGCTCTCCGGCTATGCCCGCCGATCATGGCTGCCCACGGGTGCATTCGCGCGGCGAATGCCGGCAATCGTCTCGAAGAGGCATTTCATCGCGACGCGTTCTACCTCGGTCAGGTGGGGATTCCAACAGTCCATCAACAAAATGGTGCGTGGCGCTTGCGAGCGATTCCACGCTTCGTGCTGAAACGTGTCGTCGAACATGACCAGGCGGCCTTCTTGCCAGCGGTGCTCGCCCGCGCCGATGAGGTTCAGCGCACAGTCCTGCGGAACGACCAAAGGCAGGTGCATGACCAGCCGCGCATTGGTCACGCCGTGGTGCGGCAGGATGTGCGTTCCCGGGCGCAGCACCGAGAAGCAGATTTCTGGCGCGTCGAAGTCGATGCGACACAGCTCAATCGATTCCAGCAGCGCGCTGGTTGCGGGGCAACGTGCATGAATAGCGTCGAAACGCTCGCCGTGCCGGTAGAAAAACAATGCCTCCCATGACGGAGTAGCCGCCGCGCCAGCAAGGTGCCCCGGCCGCACGCCGGGCGCGACGTCGACGAAGTTCGGCAAGGATTCATCTTCATGAAGTACCCGCAGTGCTTCACCGCGAATGTCGGCAAACGCGTCGGTCAGTCGCCGCGCCCAAGGCTGAAGAAACGGGTCGTGATAGGGGCTGTTCGGCAGCTCCGGAAAGAAAAAGAACTTCGGGCGCTGTCGCGGATCCGTCGGACCACATTCAGCTTCGTGAAGGTACCCCGCCACTGCCCTGTAGATCCGCGCCAGGGCATCGCGCCCGAACTGCCTTTCAACGCTATCGAGGGCGCCAAAGAGCAGGCCGCGCCGTCCGGAGTGAACTTGCTCGATGGCGTGCGTCACCGGCTCCACGAGTCCTGGCGGCGTGGTTGCTTCGCCGAGCCAAACCCCGGCCCGCTGCGCACGTGAAACGGCTTGGTACCAGGCCGTCAGCGCGCCGCTTTTGTCATTGATCGAGTCGCGGATCTGGCCCAGCAACAGCCACGCCGTGTGCGCCGACGGCGTGTGTTTCAGGTTGGACTCCAGCGCAGTGATGGCCTGATCGGGTTGGTCATTCGCCATCAACGCAACCGCAAGGTCGATAGCGATATCAGGGTCTTCAGGGTGGACGCTCGAAGCCAAAGCAAAAAAGTGCGCAGCGCGCATAACGTCTTCACGACGCATGGCGATTCGAGCCAGCTGCCGCAGCGCAGGAGCACAGTCCGCCCAATCAACCAACGTTCGCAGATACATCGTCTCAGCCTGCAGGACGTTGCCACTGCGGTCGGCAAGGTCAGCCTGGGTCAGCCAGTGCAAGGCGCGGCTGTGAGCGGCAGAGTGAGTCATAGGAAGTTTGTCCGCTCGGGCATAGGTCAAGTCAACGAACCAGCACGATGGCCGTGCTGTTCAGCGCGACCAAAGCGCTCCAGGTGATCAGGGCCAAAGGCTCGCGCAGTGCTTGGGACAAGAGAGATCCAGTCGAACGGGTCGTTGTGGATGGGAGGGGGTTGCTCGACGCACACGGTATGCGAAGCCGTGACCGCCAGCAAGCGATAGCCCGCATCTTGGAATGCCTGCAATGCCTTTCCCGACGTGGCCGGCACGTTGCTCTGTCGAGCGCGCGCTTGAGGGCGATCCCCCCACCGTTACCGCGCTCACAACCACTTCGTCGGCACCGTGGACGGGCTGCCTCGGGCGCGAGCTTCGCGCTGCCGGTGACCGCCGACAGCGCGATGTGCGTGTCGAGCAATACGCGCATTCTCAACAATCGCCGAAAAACTTCGCGATGTAGACATTGAGTTAGTCGATGTCGGAATGCACCTTGACGGCCCTTAGCCACGCCGATGCGGCGGCTGCGATCCGCTTCCGTCGCCAGCAGCGGGACGAGGCGGGCCGCGAGCGGCCCGGTGCGCGCGATGATGAACTCGTCGGCACCACATGTCTCCAGGTCGTGCACCAGCCTGGACAGCGAAGACTTCGGATCCAGCATGTTGACGATGTTGGACACGGAGGACTGTCAAGGTTCCAATCCGGTCCCCGCACAGCCATCTGTCGATTTAAATGACCATCAATGCGGCCATTTATGCGCATTCTTGGCAACCTTGGCGGCACCATGAACGCCTCTCATCTTCGATGACATTCACATGAAGACATCTGCCCCTACATCGGCCCGCAAGGCGACAAACGTCACCCTTGATGCTGCGCTGTTGGCAGACGCCAAGAGTTTGCACATCAACGTTTCGCAGGCGTCTGAGGAGGGGCTTGCCCGAGCTATCGCCGCAAAGCGAGCCGACATTTGGATGAAAGACAACCGAGCGGCACTGGAAAGCTCGAATTCGTACGTCGACCGGAACGGGCTCCCCCTGGCCAGGCACCGGAATTTCTGATGGCTCGCTTTGATGTTTACGCCAACCGCAGCGGCGAGGGATTCATGCTGGATGTGCAGGCCGACTTGTGCGTGTCGAGCAGAACGCGGGAGTTCAACCGCCACCGAATGACTTGCCGATGTCGACATTGAGCTTGTCGATGTCGTCAGGCACCTCGAAGAGACCCTTGGCTGCACCGATGCGGCGGCCGGGGTCGGCTCGCACGACGCGCGGCACAGCCGCCAGCAGCGTGCGGGTGTACGCCGTCTGCGGGCGCGTCAGCACCGCTGCAGTCTCCCCGGCCTCTTCGACCTTGCCCGCTTTCATCACGACGATCCGGTCGGCGATGTACTCGACCACGCCGATGTTGTGCGTGATGAACAGGTAGGACACACCGAGGTCGCGTTGCAACTCGCGCAGCAGGTTCAGGATCTGCGCCTGCACCGACACGTCGAGGGCCGAGGTCGGCTCGTCGCAGACGATCAACTTCGGTTGCACGGCCAGTGCGCGGGCGATGGCGATGCGCTGGCGCTGGCCACCTGAGAACTCGTGCGGGTAGCGCTGCAGCGTGTCGCGGCGCAGGCCAACCTGGTCGATCAGGCCTTCGATCGCGCTGCGCCGCGCGGCGCCGCCCAGTTCAGGCCGCAGCGCGCGCATGCCTTCCTCCAGGATGTCGAAGACGCGCATGCGCGGGTTCAACGAGGCGAACGGGTCCTGGAAGATGATTTGCACCGAACGGCGTGCGGCAAGCAGCGCCGCGCCTTCGAGGGCGAACAGGTCCGCCCCCTTGAGCAGGGCCTGGCCGTCGATCAGGGCGCGGCCGCGCAGCAACTGGACGATGGCCTTGCCGGTGGTCGTCTTGCCGCAACCCGACTCGCCGACCAGCGCCAGCGTCTGGCCGGCCGCGATGCGGAACGACACGCCGTCGACCGCCGTGAACGAACGTTGCGCGCGCTGCAACAACCCGGCTCGCACCGGGAACCGGACCCGCAGGTCCAGCACCTCCAGCAGCAAGTCGCCGGTCGGAGGCATCAACGGCGGCGCCGCGAAGTGCAGAGTCGAATCGGGCTCGGCTTGCGCGGTGGTTTCAGGGGTGTCGCCGCCCGTGCCGCCCGGCGCGTACAGCAGGCATCGCACCTCGCGCCCGCCGCCCGTCAGCAACTCGGGGCGGGTGCTGTGGCAGGCGCCGAACACGCGGTCGCAGCGCGGTGCGAACCGGCAGCCCTCGAAGTCTTGCCACAGTGGCGGCACGGTGCCCGGAATGGCCGCCAGCGCGCCGCCGCGCTTGGCGCTGTCGGGCAGCGCACGCAACAGCAGTTGCGCATACGGGTGCCGGGGCGCGGCGAAGAACTCAGGCGCACTCGCCACCTCGATGATCTGCCCCGCGTACATCAGAGCCACGCGGTGCGCCATGCCGCTGACCACGGCCAGGTCGTGCGTGATGAGCAACAGGCCCATGCCCTGCTCTCGCTGCAGGCGCTTGAGCAGGTCGAGGATCTGCGCCTGGATCGTCACGTCGAGCGCGGTGGTGGGCTCGTCGGCGATCAGGAAGTCGGGCTCGGCGGCGAGTGTCATCGCGATCATCACGCGCTGCTTCTGGCCGCCGCTCAGGCGGAATGGGTACTCGTCGATGCGGCGCTCGGGCTCGGGAATGCCGACGCGCCCGAGCCACTCGATGGCCTTGGCACGCGCCGCCGGCCCGCGCAGCGCGGTGTGCGCCTCGATGGCCTCGACGATCTGGTCGCCCACGCGCATCACCGGGTTCAGGCTCGTCGACGGCTCCTGGAAGATCATGCCGATGCGCCCGCCGCGCACCGAGCGCATGCGCGACTCGGGCAACGCAAGCACGTCCTGCCCTTCGAGCAGCACGCTGCCGGCCGTCACGCGGCCGGCATCGGGCAGCAGGCGCATCAGTGCGAGCGCCGTCATGCTCTTGCCGCAGCCCGACTCGCCGACCAGCGCAAAGGTCTCACCGCGCTCGATGCACAGCGCGAGGCCGTCGATGGCCTTGACTAGGCCGGCATCGGCATCGAGCGCCACTTTGAGGTCGTCGATCTTCAGCATGCTTCGTCCATGGAGCCGAGCTTAAAGATCATCCAGCTTCACCTTGCGAACAGGCTGACCTTTGCGGGCATCGGCGAGGGCGTTGAGTTCGATGTCTTCGAGCTGGTCAAGCAAGGCTTCGTAGGCCTTGGACGGCACGCAGTAGAGCACTGGCTCGTTGCGGTTCAAGATTGCAACGGGAAAGCCTTTCCCCGCTTTGACGGTGCCCATCGGGTCTCGCTTCAGCTCAGAAACGCTGGCCGTGGTGTGCGCGAGTATGAGGTGCGCCATGATGTTCAAAGCTCCCTTCGGATAGTGCTGTCGGTCAACTTCGGGTTCATGCAGACGGCCCGGCAACGCGCCGCGCGAGCACGCTGGGGCGCAGGCTCCGGGCACGCGGGTCGAAGGCGTCGCGCACGCCGTCGGCGAACAGGTTGGCGGCGAGCACCAGCGCCACCATGAAGCCGAACGCGGCGATGAAGCTCCACCACACGACCGGGTCGCGGCTCATCTCGCTGCGGGCCAGGTTGATCATGCCGCCGAAGCTGTTCATCGACGGGTCGACACCCACGCCCACGTAGGTGAGCACCGCTTCGTAGAGGATCAGGTCCGAGAAGCTGAGCACGGTGGTGATGAGCACCAGGTGCATCACGTTGGGCATGATGTGGCGCGCCATGATGCGCGCATGGCTCACGCCGAAGGCGGTGGCGGCCTGCACGAAGTCGAGCTCGCGCAGCTTCAGCGTTTCGCCGCGGATCAGCCGGCACAGCGTGGCCCAGCCGGTCAGGCCGAGGATCACGCACAGCAGGAACATCTTCAGGTCGCTGCGCTCGGCGCCAGTCTCGAACATCTCGGGGTGCTTGTCGAGGAACACCTGAACCATCAGCACGCAGGCGGCGATGAGCAGCACGTTGGGCACCGAGGTCAGCGTGGTGTAGAGGTACTGGATCACCTCGTCGACCCAACCCTTGAAGTAGCCCGCCAGCACGCCCAGCACCATGGCGAGCGGCAAGGTCGCCATGGTGGCCAGCGTGCCGATGACGAACGCGGTACGCACGCTCTTGAGCGCCTGGTAGAGCACGTCGTTGCCGGTGCGGTCGGTGCCGAACACGTGGTAGTGGCCCATCAGCGCGACCAGCGGGCCGACGAGCACGCACACCACCGCCACGGTGACGAGCGCGGCGCGCAGCGGCACGTGGGTGCGATCGATGGAGATGTCTTTCAGTGCGCCCGTCACCCCGCCATGCTGCGCGCGGTTCAGCCAGGCCACGAGCAGCGTTGCGAGCAGCGCCACTGCTGCGCCCGCAGCCAGGCCGGTGAACGCGCGCAGGCGCACATCGCCCGCCCAATCGGCGGGGCTCGCCAGGTGCGCGCCACCGAACGCGAGGCGCGGAAAGTCGCGCACTGGTTTGCCGTTGCGCTCGAGGGCCTGCATGTTGAAGCCGAGGTAGGCCAGCGGCTCCGAGTAGCCCGACTCGCGCATCTGCACCTGGCGCGCGAGCACGGTGTCGAGCAGCGATTCGGTGCTGGTCGCGTAGAACGTGGCCGAGCCGGCAGGCGCGTCGGCAGACGGCACCAGCGCACGCCGGAAGTGCACGCTGTCGACCAGCGTGACGAGCGCGAACAGCGCCAGCACGATGCCGGCGCAAAGCGCAGCCGGGTCACGCGCCACGCGGGCCCAGTTGGCACGCAGGTTCGGGTTGACGCGCACGCGCCATGCGTACCACGCCAGCAGCAGCAGCATCGCGTAGAGCACCACGTCGGTCCACAGCAGTACGAGCTTCGGGGTCATGTCGGGCGGGTCAGGTCAGGTCAAGCGGACACGCGGGTCAGCCCAGGTGTAGGTCAGGTCGATGAGCACGTTGCTCGCGATGTAGAGCACCGCGCCGAGGAAGACCATCGAACGCACGATGGCGAAGTCTTGCCCCGTGATCGCGTCGATCACGAACGCGCCGAGGCCGGGAATGCCGAAGAAGCTCTCGAACACCAGGCTGCCGAGAAACACATACGGCAGGTACGAGCCGGCGCTGGTGATGATCGGAATGGCCGCGTTCTTCAGTACATGGCGGAACAGCACGACCGCCTCGCCCAGGCCCTTGGCACGCGCGGTGCGAACATAGTCTTTGCCGATCTCTTCCAGGAACATGGCCCGGTACAGCCGCGCCTCGGTGCCCAGGCGCGAGATCAACGACAGGATCATCGGCAGCACCAGGAACTTCACGGCCGTGAGGCCCCCTTCGTAGCCCGAGATCGGCACCAGGTGCAGCATGCGCGAGAAGAACACCTGCCCGACGATGATGTAGAAGAGGCTCGAGATCGACAGCATCACCACGCACAGCACCACGCCCCAGAAGTCGATGCGCGAGTGCCGGAAGAACACCAGCAGCAAGGCGAACGCGGTGCTCGCGAACACCTGCAGGATGAAGATCGGTACTGCCAGCTGCAGGCTCACGCCCATGCGCGTCTTGATCTCGTGGCCGATGTCGACCGCGTTCTGCGAATCGGAGCGCCCGAAGTCGAGCGCGAACAACGACACCGAACGCTCCCACACGATGGTGTGGGTCAGTTTCGCGGCGCCCTGCTCCTTGGCGTCCCAGTACACCGGCTTGTCGTAGCCGCGCTCGGTCTTCCACTTCTCGATCTGGTCCTGCGTGACGCGCTTGCCGCCAATGTTCAGGCGCGCCATGTCGTCGGGCGTGTTGACGCTGAAGAACAGGAAGAAGGTGAACAGGTTGACGCCGATCAGGATCAGCGCTCCGTAGCCGAGGCGGCGGATCAGGTAATTCAGCACTGGGCTAGCCCACTTGAGTGGCAGGCGGCGCAGGTGTGACTGGCGACGCAGGCACAGCCGCCTTCGCCGTTGCGTCCTGCCGCGCACGGTAGCTGCGCCGGCCGACCCACACGAGCGCCAACGCACCGGCGGCGAGCAGCAGAATCGGCCACCAGGTCGGCTTGTTCCACTCGGCCTGGCGCACCACCCGGGCCACCGGGTCGACGCGGTAGTACTTCACCTGATCGCGGATCAGGATGCTCGGCTTGCCGTTGTGGAGCCAGGGCTGGAACGCTAGCGCCACGTAGGGCCAGTAGCCCCAGGCCCAGGGCGAGTCTTCACGGGCGATGGCCACCATCTCGTCGATGACCTTCTGGCGCTCCGGACCGTCGTCGAGCGTTTGCATGCGCACGAAGAGCTTGTCGTACGCGGGGTTGCTGTAGTTGATGGCGTTCTCGCCTTGCGACACCGCCTTCGCGTTCGGGCCGTACAGCTGGAACAGGAAGTTCTCGGCGTCGGGGTAGTCGCCCAGCCAGCCGCCCCAGACGATCTGCGCCTTGCCCTTGAGCAGCTTCTCCTGGTGCTGGTTGAAGTCGGTCGCACGCACTTCCAGCTGGATGCCGAGCTTCGCGAATTGCTTGACCATCCAGTCGATCTCGGACTTGATCTCGGGCGTGGGCGTGCGCTGGTAGTCGTAGTTCAACACCAGCGGCTTTCCGGTGTCGGCGGCGCGGCCATTCGGGTAGCCTGCTTCCACCATCAGGCGCTTCGCGTCTTCTATCGGCCGGCGTACCGGCACCCCGTTCACAAGCCGGTGCGTGACGCGGTTGACGCCCTCGATTGTTCCTTCGCGTGAGCCGAACACGCCCGGCGGCACCGGGCCTTGCGCAGTCTCACCGCCCTTGTTGCGAAAGACGCGGCCGTAGCCCTCTTCCCAATCGATGGCGATCGACAAGGCCTGGCGCAGCTTGCGGTTCTTCACCTGCTGCTCGGGCGTGTCGCCCTTGCCCACGACGGGGTCGAGCCAGTTGAAGCCGAGGTACCAGTTGTTGATGTCGGTCGTCTGCGGGAAGCTGAAGCCGCGCTCGTCGTACAGGCGCTTGACGACCTTCGAGTCTTCGGCATCGGTGCGCAGTTCCACGCCCCAGTCGGGCCGCTCGATCTCGGGCACGTCGAGATAGCCCTGCTTGAACATCTCCTTGCGGGGCACTTTCTCCTTGACGAAGATCGATTGAAAGCCATCGGCAAACGGCATCGGCTTGCCGCAGTCGGCCAGCAGGCCGGCTTCCTTGTCGCCGGGGTTGCCGTCGCAGGGGTAGGTCTCGCCGTGGTAGTTGGGGTTGCGGCGCATCGCGAGGAAGCGGTCTTTCACGTGCTCGGTCAGCATGTAAGGCCCGGTGCCCACGGGCCAGCGGATCAGCGACAGGCCGTTCTTGCCCATGCCGGGTTGCGAATAGAACGCATCGGCCTCCCACGGCACGGGTGCTGCGAAGGTCATCGCCATCCAGTATTTCCACTGCGGGTACTTGCCCTTGATGCGCATGCGCAAGGTGTGGCTGTCGACTGCCGTGGCCCCGGCCAGCGACCAGCGCCGCAGGTCGAGAAAGGGCTTGTCCTGGCTGTCTTCGGGCAGGCCGGCGAGCAGCTTCTTGTCTTCCGCCTTGAGCAAGGCCGCGTAGTCCTTCAGGCCGAGCAGGTACTCGGCGAACACCGCGTAGATCGGCGCCTCGATGCGCGTGGTGGCATGGCGCTTGAGCGCGTAGACGAAGTCTTCGGCAACGAGCTCTCGCGTGCCCTGCGCGGCAAAGTCTTGTGGCGCGCGCTTGTCGCCGAGCTGGCCGGGTGCGAGGTGGTGGTACAGGTAGTCGCCCTTCGCGTCCTTCGCGAAGGCCGGGTGCGGCGCATAGCGAATGCCGGGCTTGATCGGCACGTCGTACACGCTCTCGGCAATGGCCTCAGCAGGTGCTTCGTCAGGCAGGCGCGCACCGGCCTTGTCGAGGTAGTACGGCTTCACGACGGCGGCGGCGGCCTTCGGAATCAGCTCGTACGGGCGCTTGAGGTAGTGGTAGCCGTAGAGCGGCTCGTACGCCGACATGGTGTACGGCGTTTCGGGGTTCAGGTATGACGCTGTCGGGTCGAGGTAGCGCGGCGAGCGTTCATCGAACGAGTTGAAGATGATGTTCGTGGCCGCTGCGCCATCGGCATACGGGCTGTTGTTGCAGGCCGCCAGCAGGCATGCGGCAGCCAGCAACATCAGAAGGCGCGGGGCCAAGTTTGGTTTGCGTTTCCTGCACCGACCCGCCATGCGCCACTCCTGTTCGTTCATCGGCGCGCAGCAGGCTTGCGCCGCGCCCCCACAAAGAAAATTGCCTCCGAAGAACACCGGCTTGTGGCCAGTTCAGCGAGAGGCAGACAGAGAATTGTAAGCGTCGTCTAGGCCGTTTCAGCACGCCGCCCGCGCGGTCGCCGGCACGTTCAGTCGTGCGTGTGATGAGTGTGAATTGCGTGGTGCGCATGCGCCCAACCGATCAGCACGTCACGCGCTTGCACCACGAGTTGCACTTTCGCGCCCACCGGCAGCGTGACCTTGGTGGGCACGTGGCCGAACGGCAGGCCGGTCAGTATCGGCGTGCGGGTCAGCGTGCGCAGGTGCGCGACGACCGTCTTCAGCGTGTAGCCCCGATCCAGTGGCGACGGCTTCCAGCCGCTGAACACACCGAGCACAACCGCCTTCTGCGCACCGAGCACACCGGCCTGGTGCAGTTGCAGCAGGTGCCGCTCGACACGGTAGGGGTGCTCGTTCACGTCCTCCAGGAACAGCACGCCGTCCTTGATGCGTGGCATGTGCTTCGTGCCGAGCAGCGAGTTCAGCATGCACAGGTTGCCGCCCCACAGCGGGCCGCAGAGCGACAGGCCATCGAACCCGGCTTCGGTGCGAAAGCCGACCGCTTCGAGTGCGCCGTTCATGGCCTCGATAAAGCAGCCCTGCGTCACGTCGTCCACGCCGCCGGCTTCATCAGGGCGGCCGAAGTCGTCACAGGCCAGCGGGCCGGCCCAGGTGATCGCGTGGGCGCTCGCCTTCGTGTGGGCGAGCAGGCCGAGCTGAAGCGCGGTCATGTCGCTCTGCCCGACCCAGTGCGTGCCGCGCTCGACGCTCTTGGCAATCAGGGCCCAGTCGATGCGGTCGAGCAGCCGCGTCAGGCCGTAGCCACCGCGCGTGGCCAGCGCGATGTCGGGTGCCTGCTCGGCCACGCGGTGCAAGGCAGCCAGGCGCGTGTCATCGTCGCCAGCGAAGCGTTGGTGCTTCGCCAGAGCCGATGCATCGGTGAGCACATCGAAGCCCAGGGTTGTCAGGCGTTTCGCGGCGAGCCTGAGCGGCGCGGCCTTGGCCAGCACGCCGGCAGGGGTGAAAAGGGTCAACGTGGTCATCGGGTCGAGAACAGTCCGAGGTCGATTCTGGCTCAGGAGGTGCCCGGTACAGCCACGATCTCGGTGGCCTCGCCGGTGGGAATGTCGGAAGTGTCTTGCGCCAGTTCGGCATCGGTGGGCGCGCGTGCCGCGCGGCGCTGGCGGTATTGCTCACGGCGCTGCGCGAAGAACTCGCGCAGCAACTGGCCGCACTCATCAGCCAGAACGCCGCCGCGTAATGCGGTGTGGTGGTTCAGCTGGGCGATGTCGAACAGGTTGACGACCGAGCCGGCCGCGCCGGTCTTGGGGTCGATTGCGCCGAACACGACGCGCTTGAAGCGTGCGTGCAGCAAGGCCATCGCACACATCGCGCACGGCTCCAGGGTGACGTACAGCTCGCATTCGGGCAGCCGGTAGTTCGCGACCAGTTGCGCGGCATGACGCAGCGCCACGATCTCGGCATGCGCCGTCGGGTCGTGCTCCGTGATCGGGCGGTTGTAGCCGGTCGCGATGACCTGCCCTGCCCGCATGATGACCGCGCCCACCGGCACCTCGCCCACCAGCCACGCGTTGCGCGCCTGGTCGAGCGCGATGCGCATGGCGTGCTCGTCGGCCGCAGCGGCTGGGGGGATCGGGTTGAAAAGAGGCTCGGTCATCGCGGAGTTCGTGAGCTGGCTGTCGGCAGCTCGCAGGTTATGGGTGCGCTACTTGTCGGCTTCTTCCTTGCGTGCGGCAGCGCCCTGCTCCAGTGCCTTGGCCACGTCGGCGCCGACCTGCTGCCCGGCTTGCTGCACTGGGTCGCGAACAGTGCTTGGGCCGGGCAAGCTCGCTGCACCGGCGCCCGGCAAAGCCACGACGGACACGGTCGTCTTGAGTTGGCGAGCCGCCAGCAGCGCCACCAAGGCCAGCACGACGAGCAGTGACACCACACCGAAGACAGCGCGCATGGCGAACCCCTGGTTTACTGAAGCGGCCCCTTGAGCGGCTCGGGTACCGCCACCGACATGACCTCGATGCCCTCTTCACGCAAGGCCTCGGCGTCGGCCGGGCTGGCACGGCCGCGAATCGGGCGGCCTTCGGTTTCGCCATAGTGAATGCGGCGTGCCTCCTCGGGAAAGCGTTCGCCGACATCTTCGGTGCTGACCATCATGTGACGCACCGCGCGGAGCCACTGGGCCTGTTGCGCTGCGGAAGGCGCCGCCGTGTTCGGGGCCGGCTCAACGGGGGGCGCCTCGCGCTGCCTCGACACGTTCAGGCGCGGGGCGCTGGGCAGCCGCAGGATGGTCTTGTCCGCGCACAGCGGGCAGGCAACCAGGCCGCGCTCTCCTTGCGATAGAAAGTCTTCGTCGGAGGCGAACCAGCCTTCGAACACATGCTCGTGAGCACAGCGCAGGTTCAGGACCTTCATCGCAGCATTATCGATGCGGCGTGGCTCACACCGAAGCCTGCCACTGCAAGGGCCAGCGGCCGGCGCGCCAGTTGGCAAGCCACAGCAAGCCGATCAGCGTCTTCGCGTCGGTGAGTTCACCGCGCGCGGCGAGGGTGTCCAGTTCGTCGGCACCGAGGCTCAGCACATCGAGAAACTCGCCGTCGTCGAGCCGGCGCGGGCCGAGTGTCAGCCCGCGCGCGAACCACACTTCAATGCCTTCGGTCGAATAGGCGATGGCGTTGTGCAGGATGCCGGCACGGGCCCACTCGGTGGCGCGGTAGCCCGTCTCCTCGATCAATTCGCGTGCAGCGCATTGGCCGGGCGACTCACCCGCATCGAGCTTGCCAGCGGGGAATTCCAGCATCGTGCGGCCCATCGGGTGGCGCCACTGGCGCTCGACCACGACCCGGCCGTCGTCGAGCAGCGGCACGATCATCACCGCACCGGGGTGAACGATGTACTCGCGCCGCGCGGTGCGGCCGTCGGGCATGCGAACCTCGTCGCGGCGCACATCGAGAAAGTGGCCCCGGTAGACCTGCTCGGACCGCAGCGGAGTCTCCTGCAGATGCGCATCGGACCCGTGGCGCGAGGGGTCGGCGGCGGTCAAGCGCTCGGCCTCGTGGAGACCACGTGGGTCATGTCGTCAAGGCCTTGACGATCGCCTCGCGGCACACCGTCATCAGCCCGTCGGGGAGCAGGCCGAACAGCAGCACGGCGGCGCCATTGATCGACAGCACGAAGCGCATCTCGCCGCTGCTGACGATGGGGTGCGTGTCGGTCGGTTCGTCGAAGTACATGACCTTGATCACGCGCAGGTAGTAGAACGCGCCGACCAGGCTCATCAGCACCGCCACGATGGCAAGGGCAATGTAGCCGCCGACGTTCGTCGACACCACCGCCTGCAGCACGGCCAGCTTGGCGTAGAAGCCGACCGTCGGGGGCAAGCCGGCGAGCGACAGCATGATGACTGTCATCACGAGCGCG
>Ga0123336_10000174_pt1 | contig 65971 bp, 67 predicted proteins | sample SSSSmetaG_FD_96466 | JGI IMG/M metagenome (GOLD analysis project Ga0123336, IMG submission 96466) | Glacier valley bacterial and archeal communities from Borup Fiord, Nunavut, Canada, to study Microbial Dark Matter (Phase II) - ​SSSS metaG | ecosystem: Environmental > Aquatic > Freshwater > Ice...
ATCAAGGGAGTAATTAATTTAAGAGGAGATATTATTCCCGTCATGGACTTAAGGGCTAAGTTCAACCTTCCTTTAGCAGAAGAAACAGAGGAGACACGTATTATTATTCTTAAGCTAGAAGAGGTATCAATCGGCGTTATAGTAGATCAGGTACTTCAAACAATTCAGTTAGGAAATGACTCTATAGAAAATGCCTCAAGTTTGATAAATAGCTCAGACTCCGATTATATATTTGGTATTGGTAAAGTTGACGGTGAAATAGTAACTCTCTTAAACTTTGAGAAATTAGTTAAGCTTTGATTAAAAAATATTAAAATTGAGGTAAAAGCAATGACATTAAGTTTTGGTGAGTTAAACAATATGCAGTTAGATGTACTTAAAGAAATTGGAAATATTGGTGCAGGAAATGCAGTAACTTCTTTAGCTAAAATGATAGATAAAAGGGTTGACATGGCAGTTCCGAAGGCTAGAATTTTAGGCTTTGATAAGGTAAGCCAGATTTTAGGTGGAGAAGAGATATTAGTTGTTGGAATATTACTTAGTGTAAGTGGTGATATATCTGGAAGTATCATGTTTATTCTTGATATTAATGCTGCTAGGCAACTTGTTAATATTCTATTTGGTAATAAAGATACAACAAGTTTAGACTTTGATGAACTTGAGCTTTCAGCTTTAAAGGAAATAGGCAATATATTGACTGCATCATATTTATCAGCTCTGGCAGGCTTAACCAATCTTAGGATAATGCCTTCGGTACCAGAATTGGCTATTGATATGGCAGGTGCCATTTTGAGTGTTCCTGCGATTGAATTTGGAAAAGTGGGAGATTCAGTTTTGTATATTGAAACAGAATTCAGTGAAGGCATTACAAAAGTATTCGGGGACTTTCTTTTAATACCGGATGTTGATTCATATGAGGTATTATTAAAAGCATTGGGAGTTATAGAATAATGGATATTGAGATAGTAAAGGTTGGTATGGCTGATTTGAATTCAGCAAATCAGCCTTGTATGATTACTACACTTGGACTTGGTTCATGTGTTGGAGTTGCATTATATGATTCACACACAAAAGTAGTTGGTTTAGCGCATGTAATGCTACCTTCCAGTGAACAGGCAAAAAACAAGAGTAACATAGCAAAATTCGCTGATACAGCAATTATAAAACTTGTAGACGACATGGTGAAATTAGGAGCAAAAAGGGAGAGAATTGTTGCAAAGCTTGCAGGTGGCGCGCAGATGTTTGTTTTTAGTCAAGGCTCAGATTTAATGAGAATTGGCTATAGAAACATAGTAGCTTCTAAAGAAAAGCTTCAAGAATTAAAAATACCTATAGTTTCGGAAGATACTGGCGGTAATTATGGACGAACAATTGAACTTTACTCCAATGATGGCAGGCTCATGATTAAGACCATTGGTTTTGGTGTTAAGCAGATATGATTTTTTATTTTACTGAAGAAAAGAATGTAATATTCTTTACTTGATAGTTTAACAACGAAAGAGGTAAGAATGGAGACAATAATGAAAATCCCTTTTCTACTTGCATTGCTAGCAGCTCTTATAACAGGAGCTATTGGCATAACTAACAATGCTAATACAAATCAAACCTGTATTAGCATGATTATAGCTATGGTGAGTTTCTACTTAGTCGGGGTATTTGTTAGGTCTACTTTAACAAATATTGTTGAAGATCAAAATAAACAAAAGCTTGAAGCTGAAAATGAGATTATGAAAGAGATATTAGAAAAAGAGAAGGCTGAGAGGTTAATGCAGGAGGGACATTTGGGCACAAATCTTGATTTGATTACAGATAACAAGATTGATGATGGTTTCACTCCACTAGATTTATCACAAGCGGTTAGGACAAAAATAAACGAATAATACAATATGTGATATATATGGTATATATTAATTGGAGGATTTACATGATTAGTGTAAATAGTAATCAGCTTTGGAAACAGTTTGCAGAAACAAAAGACCCTGGTTTAAAGGAAAAGCTTATAATTGAGTACGCCTATTTAATTAAGTACGTGGCAGGCAGGTTAAGTATATACTTTGGCTCAAATGTTGAATTTGATGATTTAGTTGGATATGGAGCGTTTGGGCTTATTGACGCTATTGATAAATTTGATATTTCAAAGGGAGTTAAATTTGAAACTTATGCTTCTTTTAGGATAAGAGGCTCTATAATAGATAGTATTCGAGATTTAGATTGGGTACCAAGGTCCTTAAGACAAAAAAATAAAGTCTTAGAAAGAGTTTATGTTGAGGTAGAAAACGAAGTTGGGCATTCGGCTACCGATAAAGAAGTTGCTGAAAAGATGGGAATAAGTATGGCAGAATTCTATAAGCTGTTGAATGATGTAAATGTGTCATCGATGATGTCCTTAGAAGAATTTATGGAACAAAACTATGAGAGAGGGTTAGAAATACTAAGTGATAGTACTGAGGATAAGCCAGAAGCGGCCTTAGAAAACGTCGAAATAAAGGAACTTCTAATTGACTCAATTAATAAATTACCTGATAAAGAAAAAGCAGTAATATCATTCTATTATTTTGAAGAACTAACTTTAAAAGAAATAAGTGCTATAATGAACGTAACAGAGTCCCGAATATCTCAATTACACACAAAAGCACTGCTTAGAATGAGAGGAAAGTTGTTTAGGCATAAAATAATGCTTGAATCATAAAGGAGAAACTATGGCGGATCAAAATGATTTAAAGATATTGGTAACTATTTCACCAGATGAGTTAAAGGCTTTTGTTACACTTTTCAAAGTTGAGGGGAATGCTTCAGCCAGCAAAGATGAAATAATTCGAGCTCTTGAAAATCAAAAAGTTACATTTGGTATTAAGGAAGATGTTATTAATTATTATTCTGAGAATCCAATGTATAATGAGGCAATTTGTGTAGCAGAAGGTATTGCGTCAAAAAATGGCAAAAATGGGGTAGTGATATATCATTTTGATACAACTATTGATAAAACACCCACATTGTTAGAAGACGGAAGAATTAATTATAGAGAATTAAATCTTATACAATCAGTAAAAGTTGGACAAATCCTTTGCACACTTGAACCTCCATTACAGGGAATTCAAGGTCAGACTGTAAAAGGGAAGTCATTGTTGGGGGTCAATGGTAAACCTGCTGTACTACCAAGGGGTAAGAATGTTGCTGTCTCTGAAGATGGTAAATCTCTATATGCTACATCTGAAGGAGAGGTTGAGTTTTTGGATCAATCAAAGGTTAGTGTATACACTAATCATGAAATTCCGGCAGATGTAGACAATTCTACTGGAAATGTCAGCTTTGTAGGTAGCATAATAATTAAAGGAAATGTATTATCTGGATTTAGTGTTGAAGCTGGAGGCAATGTAGAAGTTTATGGTGCAGTTGAAGGTGCGACAATTATTGCTGGTGGAAATATAATCCTCAGAAGAGGAATGCAGGGAATGGGTAAGGGTAAACTTATCGCAGGAGGGGATATTGTTGCTAGATATATTGAATATTGCAATATTGAGGCAAAAAATAATATTCAGTCTGAAGCCGTAATGCATAGCAACGTAAAGTGTGGCAATAAACTGGAGTTAACAGGAAGAAAAGGATTACTAGTTGGGGGAACATGTAAGGTTGGTAAAATTATTGTTGCAAAGGTGATTGGCTCACATATGGCGACAGTTACTGACCTTGAGGTTGGAAGTGATCCGACAGTTAGAGAAAGATATAAAAAGGCAAAGGAAGATGTAGTTTCAATGGAAAGCGATATTAAAAAAGCTGATCAGGCAATAGTAATTTTAAGGAAGCTAGAGAGTATGGGCTCACTTTCGCCAGATAAGCTAGAAATACTGACTAAGAGTGTTCGTACCAAGATATATTTGTCATCAAATTTGGAAGAAGCTAAGAAGGAAATTGCCATTTTGGATGAGAAGCTTCAGCAAGAGGGAAATGGAAAGATTCGTGCATTAAACTTTATATATCCAGGAGTTAAAGTTTCTATTGGTACGTGCGTGATGTATGTTAAAGAACCTCTTCAATATTGTACCTTATATAGAGAGGGCGCAGACATACGTGTCGGTTCTATTGATAAGTAAAGAAAACTAGGCTTGTGTCAAGCATAAGGCGCAGACAAGAGGCTTACTTGCAATTATACTTTTTGAAGTGCAAGCCTACGGCACAGACAGAAGCCTTAGTTGCACTGATACTTTTTGAAGTGTAAAACAATTAGGGGGCGATTATATGTCTGTGAGGCCTATGGACTTTCAGGTAATGTTTCCAAAAACATCGGAATTATCAAAATCATATAGTGATGTGGCCAACAAAAATCAAGCGATAACTCAACAACAAACAGAACATAATAGAGAAAGAATTGACATTAGCTTGAAACAGGTTGTAGCCAGAGAAAATGTTAAACATGGCCGTGTTAATGAAAAACAAGAAAAAGATAATTCTCAACAAAATGACAAGAAAAAGAAACAAAAGAATATGAGAAATACTCCAACTATTGATATAAAGATATAACTACTTGAGGTGAATATGGAAGCGTTCTATGTATGTATAATATTTTTAGGAGTTTTATTGGTATTTGCATCCCTGTTTTTTATTGTAATGGATAGGGTAAATGGTAAAGATTTTTTTAAAGAGTTTGACCGAAAAAAAGATGAAATGTTTAGCTTGATTCAAGATTCTGAAGAAATGGTGCAGGAACTAAATAGAATGTCTGATTATGTTGTAACAATTATATCTGAGAAAAATCAAGAGTTCTTTAACAAAAGCATTAATTTTAATACACAAGAGTCGTCTGTAAAGTTAGAGGAAGTATCTGTCCATGAGTTGAAAGAATTAGTAGATCAGGTGCAAGAAGAATTGCTTTTACCTAGTGACGAGAATACAAAGCAGAACGAAATATCTGAAGCTGCAGTACCTCAAAACGAGGAACCAGATGTTCAAAGATTGGTTAATACGCAGTTTACTTACAATAAAGAGATTTATAATAAAGACTCTATTGATATTGGAAAAACAAAACTTACTTTGAATAACAGGAGAAGAGAAGTTTTGCAGATGATTGAGCAAGGGCTTAGCAATGATGAAATATCTGATATATTAAAAATCGGTAAAGGCGAGATTGGACTTATCAGAGGCTTAAGCAGATAGCATCTTCTATCAAAAATTCGAGGAGTATACAAATGAGAAAATTGCACGAGAAAAGTATTGTTTTAGGAATCGGAATAGGGATGATTATTACAGCTATTGCCGGAATGATTTTTTCTGCTGGAACTACAAAGGAGCTTAGCAAGGCGGAAATAATGAGTAAGGCTAAATTATATGGAATGATAGAAAAAACCCAATTTCTAAATGGTGGTAGCACTATAGTTGATAGTACAAATGTAGCAGCTGACAGTACTGTCGCCGCTCAAAGTACAGCAGTTGAAAGTGCCACAGGTAACAGTGCTGCCGCTCCAAGTACAGCTTCAAAAAGCGCCACAGGTGACAGTGCTGCCACTCAAACTACTGCAGTTGAAAGTGATACAGCTAATAGTACTACAGTAAATGCTAACGAGAGAAATATTGTTATTAAGATAAAAACTGGTATCAAAGCGCAGGCTTTAATTGATACATTGTTTAAAAAGGGAGTTATTTCTAGCAAAGAAGATTTTAAGGCTGTTCTCGATTCATACAAAGCTTCAACAAAGATAATAGTTGGCACTTATACCTTCAAAAAAAATGACGATTTGCACTATATTGTGAATACTATTTGTAAGCTTAAATAAAGTGCAAACTGCCTATAAAGTACAGATTGCTTATCAAAGCGAGCTTTTTCTAATAAACTCATCTTTAATTACCTTTAATCCAATTGGAGTAAAGATCAAAACGCATACAATTTCAGCGACAGGATAGCTAAACCAAACACCATTAAGTCCAAAAAGTTTGCCGAATATCATTGCACAAGGCAGTATTAGTGCTAATTGCCGGAGTAGTGACATAACGAGTGATTTAAAGCCATGTCCTATTGATTGAAACATTGTAGTTAGGATAATACCAAAGGCGGCTGGAATAAAGCATAGACTTACAACCCTTAGAGCATAAATACCCATATCTGAGTTTTGATTGAATAATGAAAGTAATCTAGATGGGAATACTTGAAATATGAAAAGTCCCATTGCCATAATGATAAAAGCAACTGATAAGGATAGATAGAAGGTATGATAAAAGCGTTTCTTTTTATTAGCACCAAAATTATATCCCATTATGGGCATTGCACCTTGGGTTAATCCAAACACTGGCATAAATACAAAGGATTGCAGCTTGAAATAGATACCAAATATAGATATTGCAGCACTTGAAAATGACATTAGTATTGCATTTAAACTAGTTATTGTAAGAGAACCAATTGCATTCATAACTATTGTAGGAGCGCCTACTTTATATATTGCAATTACATTTTCTTTCTTAACCTTTAAGCCACGCAAAGTTAGATGAATGTCATGGTTTTTTACATTGAGAATAATAATTACATAAGTCATTGCTGTTAGCTGACTAATGACAGTTGCAACAGCAGAGCCAGCAATACCAAGTTGTGGAAATCCAAATAAACCAAAAATCAGTATCGGGTTCAGTATTATATTGAGGATAGCACCTATTAACTGTGAAATCATAGGTATCAACATGTTTCCAGTGGCTTGTAGAGTTTTTGAACAAAGAATCTCTATAAACATTCCGGCAGAACCAACTGTTACAATAGTTAAATAAGTTGTACCTAAGGAAATAACCTTTGGATTATCTGAAAACATCGATATAAATGGACCTGAAAAAACAAAACCTATTACAACGAATATAACTGCATTTACTATTGCTAAGAATAAGCCTGTCCGCGCTGTAACGGTGGCTTCATCTACGTTTCCCTCACCAAGCTTTCTAGCAATAAGTGAGTTTGTTCCTATACCAACACCAACTGCAAAAGCCAAAACTAGCAGCTGCATTGGAAATGCAATAGAGACTGCTTCAAAGGCTTCTTTTCCAAGCTTTGATACAAAGAAACTATCTACAACATTATATAGGGATTGCACAAGCATAGATAACATTGCAGGAACTGACATGCTCGCAAGCAATTTTCCAATAGGCATTGTGCCCATTCTTTCTGATTTTAAAATATTTCTTTCCACGTTAACCTCCATAATACAATCACGAACCCAAAAATAACATAACAATTATTTTGATATATTTCATATAAAATATAAACAAAAAGAATACATGCAAACAATGATTTTAACAAACAAATAAACGTATGTCAAATGTAGTGTATAATGATGTTAAACTGATTTTAGATGAACTATTTAAAACCGTACCAATCTTGATATTAAAATAAAGATAATAAAGTATTGCCGTATTTTTATTAATTTTGGTATTGATTTGTGATTGTTTATGTGTTACTATATTTAAGCAGTAGATACTTGTATATGCCGAAGTGGTGAAATTGGCAGACGCACTGGACTCAAAATCCAGCGGGGCAACTCGTGTCGGTTCAAGTCCGACCTCCGGCACCATAACTTTCAAAAGACCTTGTAGCTTAACAGCTACAAGGTCTTTTGCTATGCGCCCAGCATGGGCGATTTAACTTGACCATAGGATGTTCTGTAAAAAACATATACTCCATTGTAGAAAAAGCTATTGTGGAAGTAAATGGATAGGGATATAATTATAACCATTATAGAACGGAGGAGAAAATTAAATGAAGGTTACTGAAGTACGAAAATTATTTGATGGCGGTTGGAAAAATATAAATCTAGATGCGAATGAGATTGAGGGCTTCGAACAGAATGTTAAAAATGTATTGAGTAGAGCTAACCTCTTGACGCTTATAAATTTAGACGAAAAAGGAAACCCTCGTGCTAAGACCATGACTTATAACGGTAGTCAAGATCTAGATAAGATATGGTTTTGTACAAATGCCTCATCCAAAAGAGCGGCTCAACTTATGAAAAATTCTTTAACTACAGTATACTACAACGATAGTGAAAAAAATGTTAACTTAGAATTAATAGGACATATTTATGTAGAAACAGACCTAGAGTGGCTAAAGAAATGCTGGAAAAGTTTTTATGAGGATGGATTTAAAGGTGGAATATATGATCCTGATTACCTTGTGCTTCGATTTGAATCCAATATTGGGTATTGTACATACAATGAAGTTAACATATCTTTTGAGATGGAATAGGAAGAATTGGTTATTGATTTACGTGATAATGGTGGTGGTAACTCTATGATTTTCAATCCATTTCTTAGAGAAACTAAAAGGCGGGGTAATATCATTCGATATAATTTAATCAAGTCTATTATAAATAATCATACAATATAATATAAGATGTTTTAAATTAAAAACTTTAATGGGGTGAAGTTATGAAAATTGTTGTACTCGCAGGTGGCTTAAGCCCAGAAAGGAATGTATCACTTTCATCAGGTAGTCTCATTGCTAATGCTCTTAGGGAAGCAGGACAACGGGTGTTATTACTTGATGTTTATGAAGGTATTTCTGCCCATGAATGTGACTTTGAGAACTTATTTGAGGACAATGCTGCTAGACCATACTCTTATATAGTTTCTGATGTTGAGCCTGACTTAAACGAAATAAGGAGTAGAAATAATAATGGAGACTCACTTATCGGGACTAATGTATTAAAACTATGCCAATTTGCTGATGTTGTTTTTATAGCATTGCATGGTGCAATGGGTGAAAATGGACAAATACAAGCAACTTTTGATGTGATGGGAATAAAATATACTGGAACTGGTTATATTGGAAGTCTTCTTGCAATGGATAAGGATTTAACAAAGAAACTATTAAGCCAAGCACAAATTCCAACAGCTAAGTGGATGATATTATCCGAGTTAATGTCAGTAGAAAGTGTGAAAGAAAGAATTGGCCTACCGTGTGTAGTCAAGCCCTGTAGTGCGGGCTCAAGTATTGGTGTATCAATTGTACAGAATTTTGAGGAACTACAGAATGCGATTAACAATGCTAAAAAGGTTGAACAATGTATATTGATAGAAAAAATGATTTTAGGCAGAGAGTTTTCTGTTGGTTTATTAGATGGTGTTCCTTTGCCTGTCATAGAAATAATTCCCAAACAAGGATTTTATGACTACAAAAATAAGTATCAAGCTGGCTTAACGGAAGAAATATGTCCTGCAACACTTTCGGAGTATGATACAAAAAGAGTTCAAAATCTTGCTTTACAAATACATGACATTTTACGACTTGGTACATACTCTAGGATAGATTTCATATTAGATGAAGATGGAGAATTTATATGTCTTGAAGCTAATACTCTTCCCGGAATGACGCCAACAAGTCTACTACCTCAGGAAGCTTTAGCATATGGCATTTCATATGTAGAGTTATGTAATCGTATTATCAATTTAGCTATGAAATAGTTTTGCTATTTATTGAACACTTTAAGGAATGCTGTTGTACAGAGATTATTCAGTTACATAGCTTATAAGTCAGAGGTAGACTACATTTGCTAAGAAGAATATTGGAAGGTATCGTATAAGGAAACTTAAAAGGTAGTATCAGCTAGCTGGAGATGGTGATTTTTCTGTTATTGATTAAACTTTTTTCTATAAATCAACGGTGAATAGCCTGTTTTCTTTTTAAACAAATTTGAGAAATAATAAACATCAGAAAAATTCAACCGATATGCGATTTCTTTTAATGTCAAATTGGTATTTGTAAGCATAGTTTTTATAAGTTGAATTTTTTTGTTCAAAAAATAGTCGTATACTGTTAAGCCGACCTCTTTCTTAAATATTCTGTTCATATTTCTTTGGGACATTGCTACATAGATACTCAAATCATCCAGACTAATGGTTTTATCTATATGGTTATCCAAATAGTTCTTGATGATTAAAACATTATCCGAATAGTCTAATTTTTGAGTTCTCACTGTTTCGGCAATCTCAGTTATTATATTGAAAATAATGGACACTATTTCTTTGTGCTGCAAATGGATATCAGTACTACCTTCAAAGGCTACAGCTATTGCTTTTTTAAATAGTTGCTCAACATTACAGTATTCACAAATATATTTATTTTCTAAATTATAAACCTCTAGAAGTATGGGCAAGAGCTTGCCTTTTATATTAAACCACATAAATGCCCAGGGTTCACGGCCATCTACATGATATTCGTGACAACTGTTTATTGGAAGAATAAAAATATCCCCTTTGGAAGGATGATATACTTTTTTGTCAATTGTTATTACTCCATGCCCTGAAATAACATAGGCAAGAACTGAGACATCCGATTGTACCCTTTTTATATAAAAACTCTCATGGCAGAAGTCTGTACCCATCAAATCGATGTGAATAGGTTGGTCATAGTTATCTTCTTCAGGAAAACTATAAATATCACCGTGCATCATATTTCTGATTACTTTTTCTTCTTTCATTATATTACTCTCCGTAAACTTAAAATGGATACAAAATAGATTTTATTAAAATAAACAGAACATAATTCTAATATAGAATGTCCATATTTCTCATTATACTATCCGTTTAATCTATTTCAGTGATGTATAAAATACATTATATTATAAATATCATGTTAAATATATAGGAGGAGTGATTTGTTTGAACAACATAAACTTACCAAGACCAGAGTACCCAAGACCAGATTTTGAAAGAAAAGAGTGGTTTAATCTAAATGGAGAATGGCAGTTTGACTTTGATGATGAGAATAGTGGTGAAGAGAATGGTTGGTATAAAGGTAAGAATTTATCACAGAAAATAATAGTTCCTTTCTGCTATCAAAGCGAATTGAGCGGAATTTCTGATAAAAATATGCATGAGATAATGTGGTACAAAAGAGAGTTTTCTGTGCCACAATGCTTCGGCTTAAAAAAGATATTTTTAAATTTCGGAGCAGTTGATTATGATGCTAAGGTCTGGGTAAATGGAGAATTTATAGATTCACATAAGGGAGGATATGTTCCCTTTAAGATGGATATTACTAGGTATCTGGTAAGCGGAAGTAATAGTATAGTTGTAAAGGTTGTTGACAAATATGAATGTATACAGCCTAGAGGTAAGCAATACTGGAAAGAGAAGCCTGACAGATGCTGGTACACAGCTACCTCAGGAATATGGCAAACCGTCTGGCTTGAAACAACTGGAGAATTGAATATAGATAAAATTAGAATAACTCCAGATATTGACGCGAAGAATGCTCTACTAGAGGTATTCCTAAATACAACGCCAAAAAATGCTGAATTAGATGTAAATGTTTCATTTAAAAGCCAAGTAAAATCACAGTTTAAACTCAAACTAGGTGATAGAGTTTCCAGAGTAACAATTGATTTGAAGGAAGAGGATTATATAGATGAGCTTCAGTATTGGACGCCTGAGACACCAAATCTATACGATTTGAAGCTGGTTGTTTTAGAAGATGGAAAAACTACAGATGAGATATCTAGCTACTTTGGTATGAGAAAAATTTCTGTAGAGGGAAACAATATTTTCTTAAACAATAAGCCATATTATTTAAAACTCATTCTCGATCAAGGGTATTGGTCAGAGAGCTTGCTAACACCACCTAGTGACCAAGCCTTAAAATATGATGTGGAAATGACCAAAAAATTTGGCTTCAATGGAGCTAGAAAGCATCAGAAGATCGAGGATCCAAGATATTACTATTGGGCAGATAAGCTAGGTCTTTTAGTTTGGGGAGAGATGCCTAGCCCATATGATTTTAATAGTGAACAAACAGAAAATGTTACAAAGGAGTGGATAGGTTTTATAAATAGAGACTATAATCACCCTTCTATCATGGCTTGGGTACCACTAAATGAATCTTGGGGAGTAAGAAATATCATATCAGATAAAATGCAACAAAGTTTTGGAGAGTCGCTTTACTATATAGCAAAATCTATGGACAAGATGAGACTTGTAAGTACAAATGATGGCTGGGAGCAAGTGAAATCAGATATATGTGGTATACATGACTATGTAGCCTCGGGAGAGGAATTTACTGAGACATATAAGGATATGGCTAAATTTCTTCAAAAGGGAATTAGTTATAGAATTCCATATGCATACGGACACAAGTATGAAGGTCAGCCATTTCTTATATCAGAATATGGTGGAATTGCATTCTCAGATGATTCCAATGAAAACTGGGGCTATAATGGTGCTGTAAAGGATGAGGAAAGTTTTCTGATAAGGTATGAAAGCATTACCGCTGCAATAAGAAAAATGCATTACATATGTGGATATTGCTATACACAACTGACAGATGTAATGCAAGAAATTAATGGACTTATGACGATGGATAGAAAAGTAAAGGTTAACATAGAGGCTGTAAAGAAAATCAATCAATAAACTAAAGGTTTTTGGTTGCCTGAAATATTCAAACGGAACCTGTGCTTCAAGAAATGTATATGTGGGACTGCAACAGAAATTTTTCTTAACTGTTGTAGTCCCTATTTCTTCGGAAGAAGCAAATTTCAGCTATGTGAAATTAGTTTTTTACATTTTGCTTAATTTTTTATTTAACTTTTGTATTTTCTTTTTAAGTGCAGAATACTGTATTACCCAAATCATTACATACATTAAAATAAAAATGGATGCAAAAATAATAATTGAAACTGACTTTAGTTCAACCCACCCAAGATAAATTGAAGTGGGGAAATATACAATTGATATTGTTATGAAGTGTAGAAATGTCTGTTTTGTGATACTCCATTTTTCAACCTGAAAGAAGGTTGAAGAAAATGCGAATGCGAAGCCAATTGCGCAACTTAATACAAATTGAATAGTGTATGCTGTCAAGTTAGATGGCCTTCCTAAAAAAGTAGGAGAGACCAACGAAAGCTTGCCTAAAGTAAGAGAAATAAGCAAACCAACGAAACTCATAATAAAGACTCCAATTGGTATACCCAAAATGCCTCTTAGAAGTGCTTTTTTTAATGTCATAATTTTCACCTCATATTCCTAAAAAAATTTTTATTTTTTCAACGTAACGCCTTGACACAAATGTCTTTTCACCGTTTATAAACTTTAAAGATATTGTCCCAGCAATGCTCATATCGAGACTTGAAACTTTATTGAAGTTTACAATCTCAGAGTTAGAAATACGCACAAATGACGAATTTGGAGGATTCTCTTCCAATTCATATAAACGATTTTTCAGGAGGTATACTCCCTTTGCGCAGCGGGCTAGTAGCTTTTGATTTTCGGTGTATATGCTGATAACATCGTCAGGGTTTATGATGAATATTTCTCCATTATTAAAACCAAGTATCAACCTTAAAGTATCGTTTGACAATTTACTTACAAGGTCTGAAATTTCCTTGGTGACTTCATTAGTATAAACAACAAGCTTTGGAGTTTTGTATGTAGCATCAATCTTTATTTCTACATTCAAGTCAGCACCTCCCATATGTACTACAGTTAACTGTTAATAATAGTATATGGGACGATATTATTTAATTCAATATATTATACCTATCTGGTCTGTTTTAGTCAGTAGATGGTAATATTCGAAAAGGAATATACCGATAATGCAACATAATGTATATATGAAAATATGAAACGCCTTTTCTAAAAAAATAGTACTTAGAAGCTGGATTTTACCTTACAAAACGGGAAATTCATTTTCAAAACGAGATTCTTGATTACAAAATGAGAAAATCGTTTTCAAAATGGGATTATCGCACTACAAACGGTAATCTTGAATTACAATTCACCGGTCAAGTTCCTCATTCGAGCAAAATGTAAGCTTACACATACTAAATGTAAGATATAATTGGCATTAAGTATGCTAAATGATACAATGATGCAGAGGTGATGAGATGGCAAAAAATTTGAAGTTAAAAGCTTCAAGAGCAGCGAAAGATTTATCACAAAAAGCGCTTGCTGATGAAGTTGGAGTTACAAGACAAACAATTAATGCTATTGAGAATGGTGACTATAATCCATCAATTAATCTATGTATTGCTATTTGCAAAGTATTGGGAAAAACCCTAGACCAAATTTTTTGGGAGGATGATGAGAATGCGTAAAAGTGAATTAGATGAAATGCAGGTGCAAAGAAGAAATAAAATTGGTAATCAGTCATTTATGTTGTTGTTTTACCTTCTAATGCTAGATATAGGGTCTAACGGATTTGGATTTAAATGGATAAACTATCCTACAAATGTTTTTATCATTATGCTATTGTGTATGACGTATTACTTGATTCGTTTAATCATGAATAGTGCTTATGCAGGACCACAAAATGATAATAAACCCATAAGAAAAGGAGTTGCAGTTGCTTCTGTAATTGCAATGTGTATAGCAATAGCAGCAATAGTTTTCAGAAAGTATATTATCAAAACACAAACAGTTGATACGAATGACAATGGTGCATTGATTTTGTTTATAATTGGAATAGTGTCACTAGTTATTATTTCAATTGTTAGTATTGTAGCAAAAAAACAAAATAGTGAGGGCGATGAGTAGTGGACTTATTAAGCAAAAGATTTGTCACAAAAAATTCTAACAAATGATGTGATGGTTGTGTGTATACAATTATGTAATTAGTTGACATTCTGTTCCAATAAAAATAAAATGGTATTAGCACAACTCGTTCATTTTGATAGAATTTGTGAGGAATACTATGGATGGAAGAATAAAAAGGCTCCTTGGTGATGGCCCATACCCATTCCCCATTGGTGAGATTGGTGGGGATGACAACATTGATGCATTTGTAGGACAGGGAATGCTTGTTTTATCATCAAAAGATAGTATGTATATGCCTAAAGGAAGCCATTCTCATGCAAGCTATGAATTTCTCATACCATTATCTGATATGCCTTATACAGGAGTAGAAACCAGAATTATTAATTTTGAAAAGAACAAAGTGTTTCCTCTTAATTCGGAGCAATCGCATGGCCCGATGAAAGAGATATTAGAGTGTAAACTACTAGCATTTCAAATTGATAAAGATACTTTTAATGATATTTCATATTCGTTATGCAAAAAAAATAATGTTACATTTGAGAATAAAAGTTTCAAAATAGAAACTGATATTTATGGGTTGCTTAAGATGTTTATGGAGGAAACTAGAAATTTACAGGCAGGAACAGATTTCATACTTCAAAACATAATTAACCTTATCGCAATTAATTTATTAAGACAGCTTAAAAGTAATATTCCAAAGCTTATAACAGAATTTAACTATTGTGAAAGAGAGAATATCAATAGAGCAATATCCTATTTGAGAGAGGAATATAATAATACTTTTTCGCTTGAGGATGTGGCAAGTATTGCAAACTTGAGCCCATATCACTTTATAAGGATTTTTAAATCCATGACTGGTAAGACACCTTATGACTACTTGTTGGATGTGAAAATTGAAAAATCTAAAAATTTATTAAAACTAAAAAGCTACACTATAACTGATATATGTTTTCGTTGTGGTTTTAACAATCTAGAGCATTTTTCTTCTGTTTTTAAGAGAAAGGTTGGAATCTTGCCTTCACAATTTCGAAAATTATAGCAATAAACCCGAATTGAATAGCAATGAACCCGAAGTCTTTGATGGTAGTAAGATGATATACTTGAAATATATGCATATCGTATATAACTATAATCAAGGAGGCTTTATTGTATGCTAAAAAATAAAAAGTTGATAGCATTGTTTGTTGTTGTAACATTACTCTTTACTAGTGTGTTTTCGACAATAATAGCATTTGCAGATGACGAAGAACAGACAGAGCAGACAGAACAGACAGAAGAGACAACATCAGAGGGGATATTAGATTCTCAAACAGGTGGTTCTGATTTAGGTGGATATAAAGGCCTTGTAGCACACTGGAAGTTTGAGGGAGACCTCAAGGATTCAGCTCAGTTTAAAAATGATGGGGAAACAGTAGGTGGAAAAACTGGAATTACCTACGTGGACTCTGTTTCAGGCAAAGGAGTAAAACTTGATGGTAAGAGTTACATAAAAGTAAAGGACAGTGTTTCACTTGACCTTGATGTTTTTACTTTCTCGTTTTGGGTTTATAAAGATGATATGAGAAAGAAAGATAACATGGACGGAGGAGTACCATATATTATAAAAAATAATGAAGAATATGGAGACTTCCCATATGGTGTATACGAATGGAACGAAATGACACCTGGAGTCACTTTTTGTGATGAGGCGGGTGCTGATGAAGTAAATTCAGATAAACAGGTAGATATTCAAAAATGGACTATGATAACGGTAACCTATGATGGGGAAACAATGAAAATATATAATGATAAGGAAATGGTGAAGAGCGAACTGAAGAGTGTATCTCTTATAAGCTCATCTCAGCCTTTATATATTGGATTTGGACATTTTATGACAGTAGATAATTACTTTAAAGGCGTTTTGGATGATATGAAAATTTACAATACAGCCCTTTCCTATAGTGAAATTGAAGATATCTATGATGCTGTTGCTACTAAAGCACCAGGTAAGTACTTAATCACTAAGCCTAATAAATTGGTAGCATACTATAAATTTGAAAACAATCTTAAGGATTTATCTGGTAATAAAAATGATGGTCTTGCAGTAAAAGCTAATAACTTCAAATATGTAGATGCTATTGCAGGAAAAGGAGTAAAATACAGTGGAGCTAGCTATATTGAAGTAAAGGATAGTGACTCGCTGGATCTTGATAGAGGGTTTACCTTTGGAACATGGATATACAAGGAAAAAAGCAAAGACAATCAGCCGATTTTTTCAAAACACGGTGAAAGTCATTATAAACCTAATAGTTCATATAATTTGTTAGACTGGATCGATGGTACAGGACAGCGTCTTTCAGTATTTAATTTTGAAAATGATGGAAATATGAATGAATTTGATACAGATGACAGTAATGATATAGCTGATGGCAGATGGTTTTATTATACTGCAACATATAATGGAAAAGAAGTAGACGATGAAACAGTAAATAAAGATTCTAATACAGTTAAACTATATATAAATGGTGAACTTGTTAAAACTGAGGAGTTTGATGGTGATATATCCAATTCAAGTGGTCCATTATGGATTGGTGGTACAACAGAAGGCATTTACTTTAAGGGAATTATGGATGAGTTTAGGATCTACAACTATTCACTTACACCAACACAGGTAAAAACTTTATACAACATGAGAGATGGACTAGAGGTTGTTAGTACTGTTAAAAATGTAGATTTGAATTCATTGAAACCAAAACAAAATGTACAACTTGCGACAAGCTTACTAACACATATGTATACATCACCGAATTCTACTTTGCCAAATGGCAAGGATGAACTCAAGAGACTAGCTGTAACAGCTCAAGCTATATACAAAACAAATAATGCAAAGGTAGCGACCATCTCAAAAACTGGGAAACTTACTGCTGTGGGAAAAGGAAAAGCTGTTGTTACAGTAACATATGGAAAATATTCGAAGGACATTTCTATTGTGGTCAAGTAATTTTTATCAAGTTAGAATATATGTTAATTTTATCAAAAAAACTGAAGCTTTTTTAAGCTTCAGTTTTTTATGATGCAAACAAAACATATAATCACTGAATGAAGTTACAATTCAATATGAAGTCACAATACAATATTTTCTTACCTATTCTATTGTGCTATAATTTAATAAGCATTTTTGTTTTTACGGAGGAAGTTATGGAAGCTAATATTGATAATTCAATTGACATAATAATAGTTGGTGCAGGGGCAGTGGGGTGCGCTGTTGCAAGAGAACTTTCCAGATACAACCTTAAAATAGCTGTGTTTGAGAAAGAAAGTGATGTAGCTGCAGCAACTAGCGGCAGAAATAGTGCAGTTGTGCATGCTGGCTTTAATAACAAACCGGGCAGTCTTATGGCAAAGCTTTGTGTTGAAGGCAATGAAGGTTTTGAAAAGCTATGCAAGGACTTAGATGTACCTTATAAAAAAACAGGCAAGCTTATTGTAGCTTTTGACCAAAGCGATTTCGCAGGCATAGATAAATTGATTGAAAATGGTAAGAAGAATAGTGTTAAGGGGTTAGAATTTGTTGATGCTGAGATCGTAAAAAAGTTGGAGCCTCATGTAGGTGGAATAGGCGCAATGCTTTCACCAAACACTGCAATAACAAATCCATTTATATATACTGTGGCTCTTGCAGAGAATGCGGCTGCAAATGGTACTAAATTTTATTTCGACACAGAGGTAAAAGGCATTTCAAAGCAGGACAAACTATTTAAAGTGAAAGCTGGCAATACATATTTCTACAGTAGATATTTAGTTAACAGCGCAGGACTTTATTCTGATAAGATTGCAACAATGGCTGGCGAAAAGGGTTACAAGATTTATCCTTGTAGAGGAGAATATTTCATTCTTGACAAAAGAACTAGCCAATATCTAAATATGCCTGTATATCCAGTGCCAAGACCTGGTATTGGTGGACTCGGAGTACATCTAACGCCAACTATTGAGGGAAATGTACTTATTGGGCCTAGCGCAGAGTATATCAAAACAAAAAATGACTATGGAGCAACAAAAAACGTCATGGATCAGTTGTTCAAAGAGGCAAAAGAGTTACTTCCACCTCTTAGTATGAAGCATATAATTAGGAGCTATACGGGTATAAGGTCAAAAATTGTTGGCCCCAATACAGGTGGCTTTGGAGATTTTATTATTGAAGAAGCAAAGGGAGTTCCTGGTCTGATAAATCTTATAGGCATAGAATCACCTGGGCTTACCTCCTCTGTGCCTATAAGCAGAATGGTTAGAGACATTGTTGCAAATAAAGAAGAGCTTATTCCAAAGAAGGATTTTATCGCTGCTAGAAAAGGAATAGTGCAGTTTAGAGAACTGAATATTGAGCAAAAGGAAGAGTTAATAAGAGAATATCCGCAGTACGGTGAAATAGTTTGCAGATGTGAGGGTATTACAAAGAAAGAGATTTTGGATGCAATCAATAATCCATTAGGAGTTACTACATTGGCAGGCATTAAATATCGTGCTAGACCAATGATGGGCAGATGCCAAGGTGGCTATTGCCTTACCAGAATAGTTGATATTTTAAAGAATGAAAAGGGAATAGCAGCTGAGCAAATAACGATGCGTGGCAAAAACTCAAAGCTTTTTGTTGGGGAAGTTAAATAATTTCTCTAAATATTCTCAGAGGATTTGTTAAATCTGTAACTGAATATGTTTAATTAAGAAAATAGAATAAATAACTTTTAGGGTGAAATGTATGTTAATAAATAAAGACATAATTATTATAGGCGCAGGGCCAGCTGGTTTGGCTGCTGCTATAGAAGCTAAAAAGAGAGGTCTAAATGAAGTCTTGGTTTTAGAAAGAGAACCAAATGCTGGTGGAATACTCAATCAATGTATTCACGATGGCTTTGGTCTAATTAAATTCAATGAAGCATTAACCGGACCAGAGTATGCCAAACGGTATATTGATGAAGCAACGGCACTAAATGTAGAAATTATTACAAACGTAATGGTCCAAGACATAAGCAAGGACAAGGTAGTCACTACTATTAGCCCAAGTGGAATCAAGACGTACAAAGCTGCTGCTATAATACTTGCGATGGGGTGCCGTGAAAGAACGAGGGGAGCTATATGCATTCCCGGGACGCGTCCTGCAGGTGTCTTCACTGCTGGAGTTGCTCAGAATCTTGTAAATCTCAAAAATGTTATGGTAGGCAGAAAAATAGTAATCTTAGGTTCTGGCGATATAGGACTAATCATGGCAAGACGCTTGACACTAGAGGGTGCAAACGTATTAGCAGTAGTAGAGAAGCTACCGTATTCGAGCGGCCTTCAGAGGAATATAACACAGTGTTTAGATGACTTTGGAATACCATTATTGCTTAGTCATACTGTAACAAAAATAGAAGGTCATGAGAGAGTAAAGGGTGTTACAATTTCAAAGGTTGATGAGCAGGGTAACTCAATTCGTGGTACTTCTAAGAAATTTGACTGCGACACGTTAATACTCTCGGTGGGATTAATACCTGAAAACGAGCTGTCACTTAATGCGGGAGTATATATAGATGATATAACTAGTGGAGCTAGAGTAGATGAAAACTTGCATACCAACGTGCCTGGAATATTTGCATGTGGAAATGTTTTGCAGGTTCATGACTTAGTTGATTATGTATCGGCAGAGGGCGAGCTAGCAGCTAAATCAGCTGTGGAATTTATTAAAAACAGCAAGGAATCAGCCTCAAACATATATGTTAAGGCAGGGAATGGAATAAGGTATGTATTACCACAAAAAATTTCTCCAAACAAAGACATAACCTTTTCAATGAGGGTAATTAAACCATATAAAAATCAAACAATTGTATTTAAAGATGGGGATAGAGAATTAATGAAAAAAACCTTCAAAGCTCTAAATCCTGCAGAAATGATAAGGATAGACCTAAAAGCACAGGAGTTAAAGGATGTTTTAAATTTGGAGGTATATATTTATGAAAAATAGCAGAGAAATAGTATGCATTGTTTGCCCGAATGGTTGCAGGATGAATGTAATTGTTAATGAAGAAAACAAAGTAATTCTAGTTGAAAATGCCTTGTGCAGCAGGGGTGAAACCTATGCCAAAGATGAAATACAAGACCCAAAAAGGAGCCTTACATCAACGCTCAGAGTTATTGGTGGCATGCTCCCACTAGTTAGTGTACGAAGTGATCGGCCGATACCAAAAGCTATGATACAAGAAGCTCTTCTTGAGCTGAGAAAGCTAGAGCTTGAGGCTCCTATTAACTATCATCAGGTGATTATAAAAGATTTACTTGGAACAGGTGCTAATATTATAACCACAAAACAAGTGTTGAAAAATAGAGAAGACGTAGTTTAGATAGTTCTAGCAGCGGAAGACGTTGGTTAAGACTTCCATAAGAAATGACAGAACAAAAACCATAAAGCTACCACTTGTTAACCCATAGGTGGTGCTAGCTGATAGTTCAATTGAATTTAGACGGAGGTAAGAAATGGCCATCGAGAGGATAAATTGCATTAAATGCAAGTATTATTATGTTACATGGGATGCTAGAATGCCTTATGGTTGTAAGGCATTTGGCTTTAAAACAAGACAGGTACCCTCTGCAGCCGTTTATCAATCATCAGGGAATTCATGTCAAGGTTATGAAGAAAAGGAACAGCGAACTAAAATAGGTAAATAGATTTATATTGTGAAACTTACAAATAGGGTATTTATGGCATTCAAAACATTTCAAGTACGTACTGAATCGGGTATGTTTAGGATTTTGTGTAAACTGGTTGCTAATAATTTTCTATGAACCACTTGATAAAAAACACAAATCTGTGATGGTCGGATTAAATCCTTCAATTTAACGTTGATGGATTTATGCTTTTTGATAAACTTGAAAGCGGGTTATGTTAGCCAAACATCGAAAATGCGACACTCTCACTGAAATTATTTTTTGCTATCAATATAACTATTCATATATTTTTCTAATTCTCTAAAAGCTTTAGGATATTTCTTTTTCCTTTCATTTAGCGAAAATGGTATTATAACATCATCACCGATATATTCTGACATAATGTCTGAAAATACATCTATTTCACCATTTTTTAATTTATAGTCTCCTAAATAACGTTCTAAAATTAAAAATATGTTTTCATTTCTATTTAATTCTTTTATATCAATTTTTGATTCCGAAGGATTTCCAATTTCTATGCATATATACTTTTCATTTTTTAAATCATATTTCATATTTTTGATAAATCCTTTTGTCAGATATGTTTTTTTTGAATCGGTTATGGTTCTAAACATATCCTCATCAATATAAAATCTTTTATACTTAATTTCATATTCTTTATCTAAATCTATATTATTGTTTTCTAAAATATACTTAAAATTTGATTTACTAACTCTAGCATAATTAAATACCACTCCATCCGCAAAATTAAAGATTTTTTCATTTAAATTACATTCTTCGTTCATCCACACATAAGTTATGCACTTTAGGTTAAGCTTTTGTATATTATAAGAATTATTCAAACAATATCCATTTTTAAATATTATAAAATTATTTGATCCTTCATTCCAGTAACCGTTGTTTAGTGATTTATGAACAAAATTAGTTTTACTAATATCTCCACTTTTATCTAATATATCAGTTGTAACGAGTAATTTTGCAATAATATCTTTACAGATATCAACTACTAATTCCTTTTCAAAATCTATTTTTTCATTACTTAATGCATTCCTGTCTAAGTTCAATCCTAATTTCCCATCGTAATCATATACAGAAATACGTGGTGTTTCTTCAAAATGGGGAAAGCTGTAACCTTTTATTAAGTATCCCCTAGGTATTACTATTCCATTGCAGCATAATTTCCAATTATAATTCAAAGTATTAATAGATTCTTCATAATTAGGGTATTTATATGTCCATTTAACTTCCTTAAATTTATCACTAGATATCTCATGCCATTCATCTGGTAATATATTTTCTTCTGGATTATCAAGAACAACATAAGAATTCCAAGTATTTGGTACGTTAAATTTTACTATAGGAGATTTAGAACGATACCAGCAATACCACGGAATACGGTCATTATGTGGGTTGTTATATTCGTTTTTAGATTGATTCATAAGTGTTTCATATTTATCTTGATCTAATTTTATTTTTATAGTAGTTCCAATTTTACAATCTATTTTCTCAACTTCAATCTGCTCAGTATCGATTTCAGCTTTAAAATATAAACCTTCATTTTTTAAAACTTTTAAATTCCTAGTGGTTACTTCGATACTTTTCCCTAAAAGAAAACTAGCTAATACTCCAACTCCAAATTTACCTGTACGTTGGATTTTTGTTCTTCCATTCTCATCAGTAAATTTTTTTAACCAATCATCATTTCTTCTAAAAGAAGCACCAGCTTTTAAAAAATAATTGATTAATGTTTTTTCAGTCATACCGACACCGTTGTCTGAAATAACAAAATACCATTCTTTATTTTTATCAGTATTTATTGCTATATTAACTTCTGGTTTATAGTTTTTATCCTTAGCCAAATATTCACGCTCTCTGCATGCATCAACAGAATTTTGAATTAACTCTCTTACACCATATGATGGATTATCTCCATATAAAGGTGCAACTAGTAATTTTAATAAATCATAATCAAAATCAAATGTTACTTTTTCTGGTACAAACATTTTTGCAAATTGTGATTTTTGTTTAACTATATTTGATTCAAACCTTCTTATACTGAGTTTAAAATCCATTAAATTTTTTATGCCACCATAAGTTTCACCTAAAATGGCCCAACAAGTATCAAGTTCTCTTTGAATATCTCTTAGCCAATTTTTTATTTTAATATATATTTCACTATTTTGTGGATTACAATTTATATATAATAATTCAGGGTCTTTATCTCCCAATATCCTCCAATTAACAGCTTCATTCCAGTCCCATTCTGTTATAGATATGGGACTTTGAATTTTTCTAATACTCTGTAACAAATGAGGTGCTCTGTCACCACCAACATGCATATAATCAGCAATACGAAGTAATGACATTAAATAAAATATACAAATATCATTAGGTCTATGATACATGTCATCATATTTTGTTTTTAAATAATCAAACGTATCTCTAACATACATCCCATGACTTCTGCCAAGTACACCAACAATCTCTTTAAATTCATCATTTTCTTCAATAAACTTCTTATGTGAACTATCTGCTTCTGGAAATCCATACATTACTATTTCATGTGCTAGCCTGTGATGATACTTTCTGAGAAATTCACCATAAAGCATTTTATCAATTTTTGTATGTTCATGTGTGTTTTCAGGAGGAACCCTAATGACTATGTTTTCAACTTGCCCAAATATAGATTTAATTTTTTTGTCACTATATCTTTTAGCTTCTTCAAAAAAATCATCCCATATGTCTTTCCATGTATGTTCATCAAAACCTTTAATCACATTTTTACTGTTCATGATTGTCTTTAGACCATCATGTGAAATATACATTCCTAGATCATGAACAATAGTGGCTAATATCAAAACACCAATATCATTAGGCTTCAATATTTCAAAACTTTTTTGGGGTATCAATTCATTTTCAAAATCCAACACCCATTGTATATGGTTTTCGCCGTGATATGTATATTCGGGAAAAAATTCCAATATATTATTTTCAAAAATTGGTTCAAATATACTTATAGTTGATAATATATTTGAATATAATTTAGTATTCTGTTTTAATTTTTCTTCGAACCTCTTTGGTATAGTAAGCACTAATACAATCCCCCTACAGTAGTAATAATTTGTTTTACATTGTAAGTATACAAATAATCATTAATTTATTTCAATGGCATAATTATATTTTAAGTGTAAATTTGTATATAATTTATAATATTCCAAATTATAATCAATTCCACCAATAATGTAAGCCTAATTATACTATTTATACTTTAATGTTTCCATATTTTTCTTAAAACTCTTAATTCGTTAAAAAATTGATTTAAAGTGTAATAAGGACTTTGATACAAAAGTTTGTGAAGGACAAAAAGAGTTTAGAAGCTATCAGCTAGTGAATGATTGATAAAGCCAATGTAAGTTTATGCGAATATTATAGATGCCATGATACTGAAGATATAGCAGGAGGGTAATATTGGAATTACTTGAGATGACGTTTTTTGCAAATGGGTTGGGAATAAGAGTATGCATTTTTACATTTACTATTATTGTGTTTGTAGTTCAATAGGCAAAATAAAGTTAAAAAAATAACAAATCTCGTATTGACAATGGTTATCAATTACGTTATGATTTAGATGAGAATAATTATCAAAAAGGCGGCGAACATTATGACATTAGACATGGCTAATAGAGGAGACTTAATTGAAATTGTTTGTATAGAAGATAAAGATATTCGTGCTCAAGCCATACGTCTTTGTATATATGCCGGATCTAAGCTTATGTGTTCAGAGAAGTTGTCTTCTGGCCCGATAGTTTTGCAAAACAGAATGCAAGAGGTTGCTATCAGCAGAAAGTTAGCTGAGCGAATAACTATTTTAAAGGTTAGTTAAGTAGCAAGTTTGCATAAATGGTGGGTTAGTTTTAAGGTTCCCTAGGTAATTTAATTAGTTTTAGTCTTGATGGAGGTTATTATGAATGATGATTTGAATAATATACAGCAGAAAAAAAAGCATCTCGTTCTTGTTGGGAACCCAAACGTAGGAAAGTCAGTCTTCTTTAACGCTCTCACAGGTAAATATGTTGACGTATCAAATTTTCCGGGAACAACAATAGATATAAGCACTGGCAGATTTGATGAATATATAGTTGAGGATACACCAGGAATCTATGGCGTATCCTCTTTTAATGATGAGGAAAAAGTTGCTAGGGATGTTGTTTTGAATGCGGATCTGATACTTAATGTCATAGATGGTGTACATATGCATCGAGATATTTTCTTGACACAGCAGCTCATTGACATGGGCAAGAAAGTTATTGTTGCAGTAAATCTCATAGATGAAGTAACTAAAAACGGAATAAATGTTGATATAAAGAAGCTTTCTGAACTGCTTGGAGTTGATGTAGTTGCTACCTCAGCGCTAAAAGGCATAGGTATGGAAGAAATTCGTAAAAAGATAAAGCATGCAAGGCTGGGTATAAAAACTGCTGGTGTACAAGAACTTTTAGATAAATATATGGAAAGTTCGGTTTCTGAGGCAGAAGCACTTATGCTTCTAGAGGATGACGAAGTTATTTCTGAAAGAAAAGGATTGCCTTTGGGAGGCAAACGTGATGACATCTATAAAAGCAGAAGGACAAGGGTTGATGAAATTATAAATGTCGTCATATCTGATTCATATAATGGCACAAGCTTTAGCACAAAGCTGGGGCGGGTATTACTTAGGCCCATCACAGGTATTCCTATTTTATTAGTAATTTTAGCGGGTATGTTTTGGTTTATAGGTGTATTTATAGCACAAACTGTTGTAGATTTTACAGAGGTGACTGTAATGGAGGGTATCTATAAGCCTTTTATTCAGTCGATACTGCACTTTATTCCGATTCAATCTTTTTTGGGAAGTCTTTTTATTGGGGATTTTGGACTATTAACAATGATTCCAATATATATTTTAGGACTACTGCTACCATTAACCATTGGCTTTTATTTATTGATGTCTCTTTTAGAGGATTCCGGAATTTTGCCAAGAATAGCTGTTTTGTCTGATAAAGCGTTATCCAAAGTAGGACTTAATGGTAGAGCTATTATTCCAATAATACTAGGTTTTGGATGTGTCACAATGGCAACTATGACGACACGACTTTTGGGTTCGAGAAGGGAACGAGTTATTGCAACTTTCCTATTAGGTCTTACAATTCCTTGCTCAGCACAGTTTGGAGTAATAATAGGCTTAATTACTCCACTTGGCTTGAAATACATAATTGCATATACAGCAATTCTTGTTCTTATATTTGGAGTTTCTGGTACACTATTAAATAAATTCCTTCCTGGAGAGTCAACATCACTTTTTATTGACTTACCACCGATAAGGGTACCTCAGTTAAAAAATGTAATGACGAAAACTTTGACAAAAACAAAAGGGTTTCTTATTGAGGCAACGCCTATTTTTGCAATAGGTGCTGTAATTATAACAGTTCTACAGTACACTGGAGCTTTAACAGTGATTGAGCATGCAATTGCACCAATAACACAAAAGTGGCTGAAGCTGCCAGAAGAGGCATCCATTGTGTTTATAATGGGTATTATTAGAAGAGATTTTGGAGCTGCAGGCTTAAGTCATATGATTTTATCAAATGGACAGATGCTAGTAGCACTAATTACTATAACGCTATTTGTTCCTTGTGTAGCATCGGTTATCATGATATTTAAAGAGAGGTCAAAGCTTGAAGCTACAGCAATATGGCTGAGCAGCTTTGCAATAGCTTTTCTGATAGGTGGGATTTTGGCACAGTTTATTGTTTAGTCGGGTAAATTGAAAGTAGGTGGATTATGTTAAGAGAATGTTCAGAATGCAAGTATATTTTTGAGTATAATTCAGAGAAAAAAGAAAATACAAAATGCCCAAGATGTGGTAAAATAAACGTAGAAAAGAGAGGGTGTGAAAACTGCAAGGGTTGTTCCTTGTGGAATACCTGCAAAAAATGTTGAGGGGAGATTTTTTCTTTGGATACTGCTGATAATAGCTTTTTAAAAGAAAAATTAAAGGAATGTGGTTACAAGTATACGGGTCAAAGGGCTGCAGTTTTGGATTCATTAATTGAGTGCACCGGACAGCATGTAGGCATAGAAGAACTATTTAATTTAGTCAGGATTAAGCATCCGGAAATTGGTCTCGCTACGGTTTACAGAACTATGATTTTATTAGACAAATTGGGTTTAGTACACAAGCTTGATTTTGATGATGGATTTAGCAGATATGAGCTGGTTAAACCAAACGAAGATCATAGACATCACCACCTTGTTTGCAGCTCATGTGGATGTGTAACTGAGGTTGAGGAAGATTTGTTAGATTCTCTAGAAGAGCAAATTTTAAAGAAAAATGATTTTTTAGTAACGGATCACAGAGTACAATTCTACGGTTTATGCAGTAAATGCAGGGGCTGAGAATTTTCTGAAAATATAATATGAAAACAGGGAGTAGTAGTAAGAATGTAAATTCTGGCTACTACTCCCTGTTTAATTTCATTTGAACTACATATTTATATATTATTTTTTTGCTTGCATTTATTTGAAACATATTATAATATAGATATATAGCTTTTTGTCTATATACATACGAGGTGAAACACTATTGAATAAAACATTTAAGGCTTTAAGCGATACCACAAGAAGAGAAATCCTAAAGCTGTTGACTAATAGAGATATGTCTGCTAACGAGATTGTACAGCATTTTAATATATCACAGCCTTCGATATCAAAGCACTTGGAAATTCTAAAACAGGCCGAACTTGTAACGGCAGAGAAGAAGGGCCAGTTCATGATCTATTCAATAAATCTAACAGTATTGCAAAGTGTCCTGGGACAATTTTTGCAGATGTTTGACCAGCGAAGTAAGGAGGAGGAAAAATGAAAAAGTCAGATTTGAGTTTTTTGCGTATTTTCATTTTAGTAGTTTCAATATTTATAATAGCAGTTGCGATTTTTGCGCCTGATAACAATACGTCAAAAGTCATTATTTGTACCTTGACTATTATTGCTATGGTAATAATCGATAAACAAGCGCCAAAGATAGCTAAGTTATCAAGTGATAACCCAAAGATCAAGACGCTTAGAACTATTATTAGAATGACAATGTCAATACTTGTACTTGTTTTATTATTTGCTGAGCTTAACCAATTTGAAAGTAAATTGTCTAAAGGAACAAAAGACATATTATTAACAGGCGGTCTATCGCTATTTATGATGATTTTTGGCAATCTCGCACCTAAAATCCCGTTTAATCGATATGTGGGGCTTAGGCTTCCTTGGACAGTCAGGGATGAGGATACTTGGAAGTTTGCGCATAGAATAGTTGGGTATATATCTATCCCATTGGCGATAATTCTATTTATTCTTGTTTTCTTTGTTAAGACTGAGACAATAGTTCCAATTTGTATTCTGCTATGGGTTGCAATACCTGGACTATATTCAGGATGGTTTTATTTTAAAAAGTATAAAAAAAGTTTTATGGGGTAATATTCCATAATGAAAAATTGAGGAGGCTTTAAAAAATGAAAACAAAGTTAAAAAAATTATGTATAGTATTAGCTTTCGTGCTCTCTATCAGTTCTATTACATATGCAGCAGAAACAGAAAATGTTGCATCACAAAACGATATAAATGTACCAATAAAGTATATCTGTGAGAGCAAGGGAGGAACGCTCTCTTGGGATGCCAAAACTAAAATGGCTATTGTCAAATACCAAAATAAAACATTGCAACTCAAAATAGGCAGTGATGTGGTTACTTCAAATGGTAAGACAAAGACTCTAAATAGCAAGGTGACAATTGATAGTGGAAGAACAATATTACCAATAAGTGTGCTAAACCAAGAGCTTGATCTTAATGTGACAAATGACGATTGCCTTAAGATAATTGGTGTCAAGTTTATAGAGCTGCTTAAGAATAGTCAAATTGCTGAAGGTTCGGGTATGATAAGTAAAACCTTTTCAAAATACTTAAGCTCAAACTATATTTCTTTGCTTTCAAAAGATTTTTCAAGTTTACAATTTGATTATACAGAAGTTTCCTTAACCAAGAACACAGTTCACCAAAATCTAAGTATTCCGGTAGTTATCGGACAGGTAAAGTACAATTATATAATTAGATTTGATTATGATGGCAAAATTGATGATCTGAACCCATCTGTGGAACAGCCTCAGCTACCACACACTAAGCCTGCTTATGATAACTCAAATAACTATACAGAGCAGCAGGTTACATTTGGTGAGGGAGCATGGAAGCTTCCTGCAACACTAACAGTACCAAAGGGTAAGGGCCCATTCCCTGTAGTTATTCTGGTTCATGGCTCAGGGGCTGGTGACAGAGATGAAAGTTTAGGCCCATTGAAACCTTTCAAAGATCTTGCAGTAGGTTTGGCATCTAAGAATATTGCAGTATTTAGGTATGAAAAACGTACACTTGAGCATGGAACCAAGACTCAGATGGTTGGTAATTTTACAATGGAAGAAGAATTCGAGCAGGATGCTTTTACTGCTGCCGAGTATCTAAAAACTGTTAGTGAAATAGATTCTTCGAATATTATTGTGCTCGGGCATAGTCAAGGTGGGTATGTTTTACCCCAAATACTAAAAGATGATGATTCTGGAATATTTAAAGCAGGAATAATAATGAGTGGCTGCACTAGGCCAATATATGAGCTTATTCAAGAGCAATATGAGTATTTCATGAATAAAGGGATGCTAAGCAAGGAGCAGTTTGAGTATGTAAAAGGGCAGGTAAAGATGCTAAATGACCCAAGCTTCGATGCTACAAATCCGCCCAAAACCTATGCACTAGGGATGCCATACTATTTCAATTCTATGAAGACCTATGATGTATTAGGTGATGCTAAAGCTCTTGACAAACCAATGTTGGTGCTTCAAGGTGAAAGAGACTATCAGGTAAGTGCGAAAATTGATTTTGGAGCATGGAAAAAGGCCTTTAGCGAGAATCAGAAAGCTGAATTTAAGCTCTACCCAAAGCTGAACCATATGTATACTGAAGGTGAGGGCGATAGTTTGCCAAATGAGTATTATGTTAGTGCCAATATTCCACAATATGTAATAGATGATATTGCAGCTTTTGTAAATAAAGCAGCAGGCAAGTAAATAGGACTCAGTACAGAGAAGAATAAAAAAGAGTAAAAAAACAAAGAATAGTAAAGAAAAGTAAAAAATAAAGAACAGTAAAAAACAAAGAATAGTAAAAGATAGTATGAATAGTAAATGACGGTTAGAATGTCTTGACGGCTTATTGCCAATAGCATCGACCGTCATTTTTTATACCATGGCTACTACCTATAATACACCCGCTGAAGCCAAGAACTTTGTTTATTTTAAGAAAATAGAATAGTACTAATGCAAGATGGGAAAAATCCGTGATATATGTGGAACGGAGACTCCAAAAATGTACTCAATAAAAAGAATCTTTAATCCTGAGATATATCAAGGAAAGTATAGGCACAGAAACTACTTTGAAGGCTGGTATTACAAAATAATAGATAAAAGCGCTCAAAACATTATCGCTATAATTCCAGGTGTTTCTATAACAAAGGAGGACAAGCATTCATTTATTCAGTTTATAAATGCCAGAACTGGTTTAACTAAATATTTTAGGTATAAAATAGAAGATTTTAATTATTCAGAAACAGAACTGGATATAGAAATAAGTAATAATCATTTTAATAAATTTGGATTGACGGTGGATTTCAGCTCAGAGGATTTTAGTGTATCTGGAAATATAGGTTTTATTAACGTAGTTCCTTTCCCTAAAAGTATCATAAATCCTGGAATTATGGGGCCATTTTCTTTCGTTCCCTTTATGGAATGTCATCATGGCATCGTAAATATGCATAATGAGCTAGTTGGTAATATAACTCTTAATAGCGTTCAGATAGATTTTACTGGAGGCTATGGATACCTTGAAAAGGATTGGGGAAGCTCATTCCCACAATCTTGGATTTGGCTACAATCTAATCATTTTGATGAAGATAAAACATCAGTGATGTTTTCTGTTGCTTCAATTCCATGGTTTCACAGCCATTTTGATGGATTAATATCATTTTTGAGATTACGTGATAAATTATATAGATTTGCTACTTATACAGGGTAAAGATAAGTAAACTCAGTTTTGATAATAACCAGCTACGTATATCAATAGAGGACTCAAAATTTATTTTATATTTAGAGGTCACAAGCAGTAGTGGCGGCGTTCTTAAAGCACCAAAGAAAGGAAAAATGGATATTCAAATAACCGAAACTATAACATCTTTGGCAAAAGTAGTTCTCATGGGGAGAGATGGTACAAAGCTTTTCGAGGGGCTGGGGAAAAATACTGGACTAGAACTTGCAGGAGATTTTAAGAAATTTATAATGTAACGATTTTAACTCCTTTTATAATATAGTATACTTAATAATATAAAAATTCTAATTAAATGCAGTTATTTATGATTATGGGGGTAGCTATGTCAAAGTTGTATTTTAGATATGGTGCGATGAATAGCTCAAAAACAGCAAATGCACTAATGGTTAAATATAATTACGAGGAAAGAGGTCAAAAAGTTCTTTTAATGAAGCCGTCTATTGATAGTCGTGATGGAAAGTGTACCCTTAGTTCAAGAGCAGGACTAAAAGAGGAGTGCCTCCCTATAGAGAAAGATGACAATATTTATGAAATGGTCTGCGAATATGTAGAATTAAATTCACCTGTAAATGCTGTTATCGTTGATGAGGCTCAATGGTTAACAAAAGCCCAGGTATATCACTTAACTAGGCTTGTTGATGAGAAAAAAATACCAGTTATATGCTATGGGTTAAGGGCAGATTTTAGGGGAGAATTATTCGAAGGAAGCCAGTATCTACTTGCTTGGGCAGACACTATTGAAGAAATTAAAACAATTTGCTGGTGTGGCAAAAAAGCTATTATGAATGCAAGATACCATGGAGATATTATTCTTAAAGAGGGAGAACAGATTGAAGTGGGTGGCAATGATAGATACATTAGTCTTTGCCGAGCACATTGGCATGAAGGTGTTTTATCAGGTAAATAATTAAAAAAATCCTTTTACACATTTTTTAATAATAAAAATTTATGTTTAGTAACACTTTTATCAGAGTTAACATAAATTGTTATTAAGATGAAGTATATCATGTGAAAGGAGATTTATATATGGACGGTTTAAATAACAGTGGCTGTAATGACAATATTAGTCATTTGTTGTGCAAGTACATTGGTCAGACAGTTACTATATTTACCAAAAGTGGAGGACAGTCGGGCTGCGGGTTTACAGGTGTTATTTTAGGAGTTAATGATTGTTTTGTTAGGCTAATAACCAGTATTGGTCCAGCACCAGGTTGTGCATTGGGAAATGCTTGCGGCAACAACAATGGCAATGGTATGAACAATATGATGGATGGCTATGATCATGGCAATGGCAACGGTTATGGATGTGGATTTAATCAATATGGAAACCATGGAAATGGAACTCCTGTTTATAATGTTGGATCAGTAACTGACATACCAATTAACAGCATAGCATCCTTTGTTCATAATGCAGTTTAATTTGGCAAACCGTATAGTCAAAGAAAATGTACTCATAAAGGTGGAGACTGATAAAAAGTCTCCACCTTTTAATTAACAAAGCCCAAAATCTGCTTACGCAGAATGCATACCTTTCCTAGATATGCTTAGTATGATTATACTGAATATTGCTTTACTAAATCAACGCATTATGTTAAAATTCAAGAAAGCAAGTTGCGGGGGAACCAATTGGAATGAGCAAATAATAAATATCCTTCAAAAATGGAAGTTATTGTTTGGTTGATCCTTAGTGTTGAGAAGGTTAATAACCTGACCCTTAGAACCTGTCGGTTAATACCGGCGTAGGGAAGCAAATCAATGTTTACTTTTGATTATAGCGTTCACCTACATCGGGTGGGCGTTTTTTGTGCTTTTATAATTTAATATTTTTTATTTGTGGGGGAACCATTATTGGTTGAGAAGGTTAAAACCTGACCCTTAGAACCTGTCGGTTAACACCGTTGTAGGGAAGCAGAGATTTTATTTATTTAAATATAAGTGCTTACCTATTTCGGGTAGGCACTTTTTTAGTGTTCGCTCAGATGGGATACATCTACCACGTTGTGACTGGTATTGATGATGGCTGGGTAATTTGTGTTACTAATGAAAGGAGTTGGAATAATTGAAAAAAGTTTTAACCATAGCAGGCTCAGACTGCAGTGGGGGAGCAGGAATACAAGCTGATTTAAAAACCTTTTCTGCACATTGTGTGTATGGAATGAGTGTTATCGTATCAGTTGTGGCTGAAAACACAAGCAGAGTAATAGATATAGAGGACATAAGTCCTAGTATGATAAAAAAGCAAATGGATGCTGTATTTGAAGATATTGAGGTGGATGCAGTTAAAATCGGAATGCTATCAGGGCGTGAATGCATGCAGGCAGTAAGTAACAAGCTTAAAGAATATAGACCCACAAATGTTGTAATAGACCCTGTTATGCTTGCAAAAGGTGGCTTTGCTCTAATGCAGGAAGATGCTCTTAGTTTTTTCATATCAGAGCTCATACCTTTTGCAGATATGCTTACACCAAACATTCCTGAAGCAGAGGTTATAACAGGCTTAAAAATATTTACCACTGAAGACATGAAAAAAGCAGCTGAGGTTATCTATTCAATGGGTGCAAAGAGTGTGTTGATTAAGGGGGGCCATCTTGAGGGCGATGCTGAAGATATTTTGTTTGATGGTAAAAGCTTTTACTCTTATACAACCAAGAGAATTAATACAAAAAATACTCATGGAACAGGCTGCACTTTTTCGTCGGCAATTGCTTCAAATCTAGCGCTGGGGATGGATTGTTTTGCAGCTGTGGGAAGAGCAAAGGAGTATGTAACTATGGCTATTGAACATTCATTGGACATTGGAAAAGGACATGGACCAACCAATCACTTTTACAGTTTATATCTCAATGGAATTAATAAAAATTGAAAGTGCGGGCCGAAGTCTTAGTTGTAAAAAAATATTATGAAACCGATTATATGGAGGACTAAATCATGACTTATAAAACACAAATTGAAGCAGCTAAAAAAGGAATCATCACAAAGGAAATGTTGATAGTAGCAAAAAAAGAGAGTATGTCAGTGGAAAAGCTAATGGGGCTTATCGCTTGTGGTAGAATTGCTATTCCAGCAAACATAAACCATAAATCCTTAAGCCCTGAAGGTGTTGGTGAGGGTTTAAAAACAAAAGTGAATGTTAACTTGGGTATTTCTGGTGACTGTGCTGATTACACAAAAGAGATGGAAAAAGTAGATATGGCAATAAAATTTGGGGTAGAGGCAATTATGGATCTGAGTAACTACGGCAAAACAAATACCTTCCGTACCCAGCTTATAGGTCGATCTCCTGCAATGATAGGTACTGTTCCAATGTATGATGCAATTGGATATCTAGAAAAAGATTTGATGGAAATCAAAGCAACAGATTTTCTCAAGGTAGTAGAAGCTCATGCAAAAGAGGGCGTTGATTTCATGACTATTCATGCTGGAATAAATAAACGTGCAGTTGAATGTTTTAAGCGTGACAAAAGATTGACCAACATTGTTTCTCGTGGTGGCTCATTACTTTTTGCATGGATGGAGATGACTGGTAATGAAAACCCATTTTTCGAACACTACGATGAGTTTTTAGATATTCTGCGTGAATACGATGTAACTATAAGCCTTGGTGATGCGTTAAGACCAGGTAGCATAAATGATAGCTCAGATGCTGGCCAACTTAGTGAATTGATCGAACTTGGAAATCTAACAAAACGTGCATGGGAGAAAGATGTTCAGGTTATGGTGGAAGGGCCTGGGCATATGGCCTTAAATGAAATTGCAGCAAACATGACCATTCAAAAAAGGCTTTGCCATGGAGCACCTTTTTATGTATTAGGCCCACTTGTAACAGACATAGCACCTGGTTATGACCATATTACAGCAGCCATAGGTGGAGCAATTGCTGCTGCAAACGGCGCTGATTTTCTGTGCTATGTAACCCCAGCTGAGCACTTGCGCCTACCTGATTTGGCAGATGTTAAAGAGGGAATAATTGCTACGAAAATTGCGGCGCATGCTGCTGACATTGCAAAAGGCATTCCAAATGCTCGTGAGATTGATAACAAAATGAGCGATGCTAGGCGCCGCATCGAATGGGAAGAGATGTTTTCCTATGCAATTGATGGAGAAAAGGCACGAGCTTATTTTGAAAGCACACCTCCTACAGATAAGCACACCTGCTCAATGTGTGGAAAAATGTGTGCAATGAGAACAACAAATAAAATCTTAGCAGGCGAAAAGGTTGAATTTGTCTGAAAGTGCTATCTGTAGCTAAAAGCAGCAAGTTAACTAAAATTACTTAGCTAACCTTTCCCAGCTGAGATTTACTAAGCATAATCATCGGATACGTATTCCAGCCGTTGACTAATAATAATTCTTACTGGGAAAGTTTGAGCTGTTTATACTAATCAAAACTGAAAGGATAAATGAAATGAATGAAATTACATCAAAGGTTGCTGAGCTTCTAAGTGAAGTCAGAAATAAAAAACCACTAATCCACAATATCACTAACTATGTAACGGTAAATGACTGTGCAAACGTTGTTCTGGCTATTGGTGCTTCACCAATTATGGCTGATGATATAGAAGAGGCAGCTGATATTACTGCCATTTCATCTGCGCTAGTAATCAATATAGGAACACTGAACGCTAGAACAGTTGAAGTTATGCTTAGTTCGGTAAAAAAAGCAAATGAATTAGGAATCCCAATTGTTTTTGATCCAGTGGGGGTAGGTGCATCTGTTTTTAGAAATAAAACAACTGAGACTATTTTATCAAATGCAAAAATAAGTGTTCTGCGTGGTAACATGTCAGAGATATCCTTTATAGCAGGACTTGGTGCAACAACTAAAGGTGTGGACGCGGCTGAGTTTGATATAACGTCCAACGACGGTTTGGCAATTGCCACTGCTGTCGCCAAAAAGCTTGGTTGCGTAGTTGCAATTACAGGAGCCACTGATATTATTTCGGATGGTGAGTGTACAGTAACAATTTCAAATGGACATAAAATGCTTTCTAATGTTACAGGCACAGGCTGTATGTCTACTGCCTTGGTAGGAGCTTTCTGCGGAGCAACGAAAGATTACTTTGCAGCAGCAATTGGAGGTATCACTTCAATGGGTATTGCTGGAGAGATTGCTTTTGAAAAGGCCGGAAACCAAGGTACAGGAAGCTTCCATATTGCAATTATCGATGTTATTAGTAAGTTAACACACAAGGTTATATTAGAGAGGGCAAAAATAGATGAAGCCTAAAATAGATTATACTCTTTATCTTGTAACTGACAGTGACCTAATGAGTACAAAAACGCTGGAGGAAGCAGTAGAACAAGCAATTTTAGGGGGATGTACAGTAGTTCAACTCCGAGAAAAGTCCGCTTCTTCACTGGATTTTTATGAAAATGCGCTAAAAGTTAAAGCAGTTACTGATAAATATAATATTCCACTTATTATTAACGATAGAGTTGATATAGCACTGGCAATAGATGCGGCTGGGGTTCATGTAGGGCAAAGTGATTTGCCTGCAACCCTTGTACGAAAGCTTCTGGGTATTAATAAAATAATTGGTGTGTCAGCAAATTCAGTAGAATCAGCAATTATAGCACAACAGGACGGTGCTGATTACATAGGCGTTGGGGCACTGCACTCCACTAATACCAAGACCGATGTTAATGTAATTTGCATCGATTCGCTAATCAAAATAAGAAAAGCTGTTACTTTGCCTATTGTAGGAATTGGTGGTATTAACAAGGAAAACGCAAGCAATCTGACTGATACTGGCATTGATGGCATTGCAGTAGTAACTGCTGTAATTGCTCAAAAGAACATTACGCAAGCTACTCAAGAATTAATAGAGATATTTAAAGGTAGGAAATAGTAGCCACATTGTTTTTGGCAAAGCAAGCTGCAATCTTCGGTTTTGTAATTCCATTTAGTTTAAGTTCCTTTGGAGGTGCAATAATTTCTGCAATTTTAATTTATACACTGAAACGTACAAAGGCTATAGATGTTGTTACAAATGGGTTGTAAATAAGGGTTCAAAGCTTACTATATATAATTGCTTTTTATAAATTTTTTGTAATTAAAAAAAGGATAATAAATTTTTATCAAGGGAAATATATAACTTGATTTAAAATATATATTGATGGAGGTGTTTATATATGGGTATATTTGAAGGATTTTTTGGGAAAGACGATGATACCAAAGAAGAAACCAGTGACGATACTGCAAAACTTAGTCTCCGTAAGGAAGCACTTGATATTGCAAAAAGTAGTGTTCAAAAAGGCGAAGTAGAGTTTAGTAAGGAAATTATAGAAGAACACAAAGTTGTCGATGTTCCCGTAACACGTGAAGAGATAGTAATTGAAAGAAAATCATTTGACAATGAAGTAAGTGATTCACCTATTACAAACGAAGAAACTATTAGAATTCCTGTCAGTGAAGAGATAGTTAATGTCTCTAAGCATACAGTATTAACAGGAGAAATTTCGGCCCACAAGCAGGTTATAGAAGATACTGAGCATATAGATGAAACTCTAAAACGAGAAGAAGCTCGGATAAATAAAATTGGAAACCCAGATGTAGTTGATAATAGTATCAATCAAGGTTAACTCCAAAACACCTCACGAATCATCTTGATGATTCGTGAGGTGTTTTTCAAAAAATAAAAGGTGAGATAATATTTAGTTTTATTAATTGATGGACTTACGGGAGGTTATATAAAATTGTATTCCACAGAAGATGTAAATGATGAATATATAACAAAACAAGGTGCAAATGACGATAGTAAAAAAATGTATCTTAAGATTAAGGAAGAACAACTTGATTTAGCAAAAAAGTGGGTTGAAACAGGTGAAGTAAAGATTTATAGGGAGAGCTTCACTGAGGAAAAAATTTTTACCATACCTGTTGTACATGAAGAACTTGTAATTGAAAAGTATACCTCCGATTCAAACATGTTAGAGCATAAAGATAATCATCCGGAAGTTATCCGTATATCTCTTAGTGAGGAGCAGGTTGTATTAACTAAGCACAGGGTTACTTTAGAGGATGTATCAATATATAAACAACAGGTAGAAGATATAATACACATTGAAGAAACATTAAAGAGGGAAAAGGCTAAAATGAGAATTTCTGGATCCCCACGTATAATAGATCAATCCAACCAAGAACATTCTTGATCTATTATATTTCTCGTGTTACATTATTAAGCCACTTTTTGCTCTTATATCTCCAGAGTGTAAGAGGAATTTTTATAATTTCGTCACTCATTAATATAATATAGACCACGGGAACGCTCCACTTGAAAACGAAAGCAGCTAGTGCACCCAGTAAAATTGACCCGCCCCACATTGTTGTAACATCAAGAAACAAACCAAACTTTGTATCGCCACCACCACGGAAAACCCCAACTACAAGTGTCGTATTAAGTGCTTGAGCAATAACAAAATATGACATTACAACCATCATAATGGACAAATATCCTTGCGTAACATCACTGAGGCTAAAATAGGTCGTACAATTAGAATTATTATTGCTCCTCCTACACCTGCTAATAAACTCAACTTGATAAATCGGTTTGAATATTCTTTTGCAGCTTCAAAATTGTTTTCACCAATTGCTTTACCAACAGTTATTGCGGTAGCGTTAGCTAGTCCAAAAGCAATAACAGTTGCTAGCTGCCTCGCAATTTGTGCAACTGAGTTGGCAGAGACCACAGATTTTCCCAAGTGCCCGATAACAACAGCATTCATAGCTATCCCCGTACCCCACATGAGCTCATTTAGAGTAACTGGAATAGAGTATACTAAAAAGTCTTTGAAAAGGAACTTATCATGAGCAAATAAGCTTGACAGCTTGAAGTGTATAACATCGTTATACTTGCGAGAATATATAAAAATAGCTAGGAGTTCAAAAGCTCTCGACGTTAATGTGGCAATAGCTGCACCCTGAATTCCTAGTTTTGGAAGCCCAAATAACCCAAATATCAGAGGTGCTGCAACTATTACATTTATAATTAGAGAGATTAGGTAGACAACTGTTGAAACTATTACCCTCTCAACACTTCTCATTATATTTAGATAAATCATAGTTATAGACATAAAGACATATGACAATGATATAATTCTTAAGTATTTAATACCCTCAGCAATAACTGGTGTCTCAGTGGTAAATATTCTCATGATTTGTTCCGGAAACAGCAATACAACCGCAGTAAAAAAGAATGAAATAAGCAGTGAAAATCTCATACAGATTCCCATAATTTTCTCAATACTTTTCGTATCTCCTTTTCCCCAGTACTGAGCAGTTAGAACTGCTGCACCAGAGGTTAAACCAAAGAAAATCAGCATCATAATAAACTGAACCTGTCCAGCCAAGGATGCCGCAGAAAGCACTGTTTCACTAACTTTTCCAAGCATAAGAACATCTATTGAAGTTATTCCAACATTAATTAAATTTTGAAGTGCCATTGGCATTACAAGTGCAAAAGCCATTTTGTAGAAGGATTTATTGTCGGTTATTTTATTGCTCATAAGTTTATTTTCCATATGTTTGCTCCGATTTTAGTATATTTCCAAACTAGTATACCACATCTTGATGGGATACTATAAGTACAGACTCCGAGTTTCCTTAAGGATTCTTCTAATCCTATAATGAATTGCATTACTCTATCAGTAAAGATTACCCTTTATCAATAGCTCTTTCGAAAATAAGTCAGAATGCAACAGGAATAAAAGGATAAAGATTTACTCAATAAATGGTGGGTTATATCATTTAAGACTCTTTAACAAAATTATTAAAATAAATTCGTATTTTTTTTAGGTAGAATAATTTTTTTACATAATGATATGTTATATTATATATCTATAAAGATTTTATATATAAATATAACTACATTAATTATATGTAGTTTAAGTATAAAATCTAAGACATGGGGCATATAGTACCCTTGTATACTATATATGTTAAGGAGATGAAAGCTATGTCACTTATGACTAAGACAGGTCTATACATTCATGTTCCTTTTTGCAGCTCAAAATGTAACTACTGTGACTTTAATTCATACGCGGGAAAGCTTAATTATACCAAGGAATACTTTAGTTCAATGGCAAAGGAAATTGAGCTTTATCATGATGAGCTAGGATACAATTTGATTGATACTATTTTTATTGGAGGAGGAACTCCTTCTTGTGTGGATCAGAAATACATCAGCGATATACTAACTACTTGCAGAGCGAATTTCAATATAACTGAGGATTGTGAAATAAGCATAGAGAGCAATCCAGGTACACTTGACCTTGAGAAGCTGAAGGCATATAAACGTAATGGAATTAACAGGATAAGTATTGGACTCCAGGCTTACCAGACCAATTTGTTGAAATATTTAGGCAGGCGACATTCACCCAACGATTTTATTTCGAGTATTGAGCTGTCAAAGAAAGCCGGCTTTATTAACATAAATGCTGATGTTATCTTTGGAATACCAGGACAGACGATGGAGGATTGGATAGAAACCTTGAAGGTATTGGTAGATTTAGAAATAACACATATTTCTGCATATAGCCTAAAAATAGAAGAGGGTACTAAGTTTGGTGAAATGCTTGAAAATGGGGAGCTTACTCAGATGGACGATGAGCTTGATAGGGATATGTACCACTATGCTATAGAGTACCTAAAGCAAAACGGTTTTAACCAATATGAGTTATCCAATTTTGCAAAAGAAGGCTATGAATGTAAACATAATTTAACATATTGGAAGTGTGTAGATTACTTGGGATTAGGGGCAGGGGCACATTCCTTTTTGAGTGATATTAGATTTGCAAATGAATATTCTATTGATGGATACATCAAATATTTGGAAAAAGGTGAAAAGCCTGTTGAAGAGCGCTGTGTAGTTGACTTCTATGATAAAATTTCTGAATTCATGTTTTTGGGACTTAGGTTGACACAAGGTGTTAGCAGTTCGGAATTTCAAGATTTGTTTAATCAAGATATGTTTATAAAGTATGAAGATAGTTTTAAAGAACTCCAAAAAAACAAGCTAGTTGAAATTGATGGGGAAAATGTTAAGCTTACAAGCTTAGGGTTAGACTTGGCAAATCAGGTATTTATTAAATTCGTGTAAGTGAAACACAAAATAAAAACTTAGGTTAGCAAAATACCTAAGTTTTTATTTTGTCTAAATGTATAGCTTTTTCTACATGAACTATAAAACTCAATAAAAAAAACTCAGGTTAAATGCCTGAGTTTTCGTTTTATTTATTATTTTACTGCATTCAAGGCTTTAGCTAGTCTAGATTTCTTTCTCGCAGCGGTGTTTTTATGAAGTATATTCCTAGCTGCGGCTTTATCTATAGCCTTTGTAGTTGTCTTGTATGATTCAGTAGCTGTATCTACACCAGTAGCTATAGCTTCTTTACACTTTTTAATAGTAGTCTTAAGAGCTGACTTTCTGATAGTATTCTTTAAAGTCTTAGCCTCAGTTACCTTTACTCTTTTTATAGCTGATTTAATATTTGGCAAAGTATTCACCTCCTGCGAGCCTAATTTCGATTAACACTTGAGCAAAAATTACTAATAATATTTAATCGGTTTAATAAACCGCTTCTTGCCCATAACAGATGATATTTTACCATGAAATATATTAAAATGCAAGTATTAACCTAGAATTTTCTATTTCATTAGTGCTATTAGTCTATTTGTATCTAATGGTTGTGCAAGGTAGCTCGTTGTACAACCTGCCATCATTGACTGGATTTTAAAGTTTAATCTATATATTAGATTATCGCAAATAGCGTATTCATAAGTTAACTAGAATAAGTAACTAGTATAGCTTGTTATTATTGACTTTTATAAATACAAACTGTATACTAGTAAAAAGGTCCTAATTATTAGGACTGTATACCTATACAACTGGAATACGTGAAAAAGGCAAACTTATCTAAAGGTAAGGACGCAAAGCCATGAATCTAAGGTGCGAAATACACTATGATAGTCAGGCCACCGAAGTAGGAAACCAAAATAAGTTTCTAAACTATGGCTTTTTCATGCCATAGTTTTTATTTTGTTCATTTTCACAAATAAACTTAGCTAACTTAAATAAAAATTGGAGAGGGGGGGATTAAATTACACGTTTAATACAATTGATTATGTTTACTTTATAGTATGTTTACTTTGTAAATTTAAAACAACTAGTTTACATTTGGTGTTTTGTTAAAATATACATATCTCTCAGTAAATTACAATAATCAACCTTTCTAAATATATACTACAAAACAAAAGGAGAGATGAAAGTAATGAAGATTTTTAACAATTTGAAAATTCGAACCAAACTTACCATTCTTGTAACTTTAATGCTAATCAGTATTCTTATAGTAGGAAGTTTTGGCTATTATAGTAACCAACAATCACAAAAGGCACTATCAAGTATATATACACAGAATTTTATCAGTGTCGAGTTACTAAGTGATGCAAGAACACAATCAAGAGCAAACTATGCAAACGTTTTAAAAATAATGTTAATTTCGGGTACACCATTCGAAAAGGAAGTATTAGCTGATATCGAAAAACGAAAAACCACTTTGGACAATGATTTAAAATCCTACGAAAATTCAGAATTAGATTCTACTGAACAAAAGCAATATGCTTTACTTAAAGAAAAACTAAAAGTATGGAGAGGGACTCTAAGTAATGCTGTAGAGTTATCAACTTCAGGCAAACCAGATGAAGCGCTGGAAATGTTCAAGTATTCTGGCGAAACAGTTTTTGTGGATATGCAAACAACCATAGAAGATTTAGTAAATTACAATATTAAAAGAGCTGATGAGATATACTTGCAAAATCAAAAATCTCAAAAGACAGGAAACACATTATTATTAACTATAATGTTTGGAATATCAGCAATATGCATTTTACTTGGGGTATTGATCACCCAAAATATTACAAAACCAATATCAAAGGTTGTTGCAATTATAAAGAAAACTTCAGATTTTGATCTGGTATTTGACAAATCTTACGAAGAATTATTAAGCCGAAAAGATGAGATGGGTATAATAGTTAGATCTATTGGAGATATGAGAATATCATTACGTAATATCATTGGTAAGTTACTGAGTGTTTCCAATAACCTTGCTGCAAATTCAGAGGAGCTGACTGCTTCTACCGACGAAAGTACAAAAACTATTAATCAAGTAGTTCTTGCGATTAATGAAATTGCAAAAGGAAACAATAGTCAGGCAGAAGCTGTAAATAAAGCAAGTCAAACCATATACGATATATCAAACAATATTGATGAGGTAGATAGAGTTACCTCCGAAAGTGTTAGTGCTGCGATAGCGTCATTAGAGATAGTTTCAGAGGGTCAAAATGCAGTTGTATTGACTACTACCAAAATGCAAGAAAATATAGAGGTTACTGGTAATGTAAATAATTCGCTTAACGAGTTAAGTGAATCAATAAGCAAAGTAGGAAATATTTCTGAGGTTATAGATTCGATAGCAGCACAAACGAATTTACTTGCACTCAATGCTGCAATTGAGGCAGCTAGGGCTGGAGAATCAGGTAGAGGGTTTGCTGTTGTTGCAGAAGAAATACGTAAACTTGCTGAGCAATCATCTACCGCTGCAAAAGATATAGCTATTATTATAAAGGATACTGTAACTAAAAATGCTGTAGCTCTAGAAAATATGGATAAGGCCAAAGAAATAATTGCAGAACAGTCACATGCTGTAGACGTTACAAAAGATACCTTTGATAAAATTAAATTATCTGTTGATGGTATTGCAGAACGTACCAAGAATGCTTCAGAAATGCTGATTGCTATTGACGCCGCAGCACAAGAGGTCTCCAGTCATACACACGATATGGCGGCTATTGCACAAGAAGCTGCTGCAGGGTCTGAAGAAATTTCTGCATCCAGTGAACAACAGCTTGCATCCATTGAAATGATTGCAAATGCTGCTAATGATTTATCTGGTATGGCTATAGAGCTAAACCATGAGATAAGCAAGTTTAAATTATAGAAAGATTTTCTCTTAAAGTGAAGATTAAATAAATTAGAAGTTTAGTTACATAAGAGTTATAACAAAGGCATTAGGACTGCTCCAAATGCCTTTGTTATTGTTTTATTTTTTAACTGTGTATAGACAGGTAGTCAGTAACGCATATTTAGTAAATGAAATGTGGTATTTTAATGAATAAAATCAGTCTAATCCGAACAAAAAATGAACCTTAAAACTTAATAATTCCAGTATTTATTAAATTACTAGATATGATATAATTTACCATATGAGTTAGTGAAGGCATAAACTTAAAAAGTAAATTTGTCAGAAAGGTTATATAAAATTATGAAAAATTGTATAAGATGTGGAAAGAAAGTAGGGTTTTTTAGTAAGCTAGTGAATGGAATATGTAAAGAGTGTAATTTAAGAGAAAATACATACAAGCATGTAACTGATTTTAGTATGGATAATGATGATTTACTTAACCCTCTGAATCCATTAAACCCTATTGGATTTATCAATCCTATCAGTCCTAATAGTATATTTAATTCTTCAGATGAGTGTGAAAAAATACATTCTTGTGATAATTCTATTAACGAGCCAAATAACTATGAATCTAGTTCAAGTAATGAAGAATCTAGTAGTTATAGCAATTCAGATTCATGCGATTCTAGTAGTTGCGATAGTGGAAGCAGTTGTGATTGTGATTGTGGTGGATGTGATTAAACATCCATCCTAATCACATTAGAAATATAGTGAGAAGGAGTATTTCAAGCACGTAGATAGTTTACAACTAAATATTGTCGATCAGATTAAAACTTGACTGAATTAAGTTCTAGATATAGCATGCTGTAAGATAGAATTGCATTATACTATTAGGAGGCACAATCTTTGAACTATGATTTTGAAATTCATGTACCTACTAAACCAGAAAGTGAATATATCGGAAATAAATTACTTGAATATAATCTTAGCATGAAGCCGCTAGAGCAAAATGAACCTTTTATTGAAATTAACAGATGTGTAAAGAATATCGATGGAGAAGTTATTGGAGGTATTTTAGCAATAGCGGCATTATGGCATGTTTTACACATAGATACTATGTGGGTTAAACAAGAGTTTAGAGGAAATAGAATAGCTTCTAAGCTTTTACAAGACGTTGAAGAATATTCAACAAGGTTGGGTTGCCATATATCGTATCTTGAAACCTACGACTTTCAAGCGAAAGAGTTCTATATAAATAATGGCTATAAAATATTTGGAGTATTAGAAGATTGCCCACAAGGGCATAAATGTTATTGCTTGTCAAAAAGATTGTTACCATAAATTACCGGTATATTTATATATCATGATCCAATCACTACCGCATATTCATTAAATGATATGCGGTTTTAATGCCCGTTTTCAGGTGCAGTTTGATTAATTGTGTATTAAATAATTTGGTTATAATTCGCACTTACTACACATCCACCCCTTTGAGACATTCCAAAAGTCACAGAGGTTCTTGAGAAGCTGAAAAGCAAGTATTATTAAACTAGAAATTTGGACTCTGAGAACTGAATAGTGTGTTTTAGATTAAATTTGATAGAGTAATATTCCAGATATAGTATTTATTGTAATGAGTGAGTTTGTCGGTGATTTGTAATTGTTAGATACAACGAAATAAAGATTACTTATATAACAAGAGGGTGCAAAATGAAAATAGAATTGAATTCTATAGGTGTGGTTCATAATAGTGTAGAAAATAAAAAAGATGTAAGTTGGGGAACTGATATTGATTTATGTAACATAAGTTAAGACATGTAATAAAAAGATTGAGAATCAAAATTATCTCTACAACTTGGAATTTATCAATTTGACTTCCCTTAAAAAATAGTAAGTTTTCAAAAATCAGTACCGCATTATTCAGTAAAGGAATCGCGGCTTTTTAATGAGCAATTTCAGTCAATTTCGTACTAAGAAAGCTGACCATTGAAAACTGAATATTGCTGTATTGGTTGAAACTTAAGTAAATTTCAGATATAGTATTAACTGTAATGGGTTTTTATGGTAATTTAGATTTGTAAAATAAAGCGGACTAATGAATATGGATGTAAAAAAATAATCACTGGCACCAAATTATATTATTGAAAAAAGGATGTGATTTTTTGGAATCAATAAAAAGTGAAGCTATTCGAATAGCTCGGTTAGCAGGAATAAGAATCAAAGAGCTTCGTGAAAAAAAACAATATAGTGAATCATTAAAAGATGGGTATGAGCTTGTAACAACTGCGGATTTGATCTCGAATGATCTTATAAAATCGGAAATCTACAGGATGTTTTCAGATCACCATTTTATATCTGAAGAAGACAGTGGACCAAAAGACTTGTCGATTCAACATCCGACATGGATTGTTGATCCGATCGACGGCACTGTGGGATATGCCAACGATCAATATCAAGTGGCTGTCTCAATTGCATTTGCAGTTGAAAATAAAGTACGGGTAGGAGTGGTATATAATCCTTTTCTTGATGAAATGTTTTATGCGTCAGAAGGCGATGGGGCTTTTCTAAATAACAAACCCATAAGTGTAAAAGACATTCATGACTTGAAACAATGCGTAATTGGTACAGGTTTCCCTCATAAAAGAGATAATATACGAAATGTTATTGCTTATTTGGAAAACATATTACCCAACGTAAGAGACATCAGGAGACTCGGTTCTCCAGCATTAGACATATGTTGGGTAGCATGCGGTAGAATGCAGGGTTTCTATGAAGGAAAATTGTCCCCTTGGGATGTTGCTGCTGCTAAATGTATTGCTGTTGAAGCAGGAGCCCAAACTGGTTATTACAGTTCTGAACAGGACATGGCTATCCCGGATTGTATTAACGGAGATAGTATTATAGTATCAAGTCCAGGAGTTTTCAAAGAGTTTCAGAAGATACTCACTAATAAATAGAACAAATATATAAGTAATTTCTATTATATCGTTTTTTATATACAAATTAAATATGTATTTAAAACTTGTAACTAGGTTACAAGTTATAAGTTATAAGTTATATAAGATACTGTTTATCTAATCTAAATTGGTTTTGCTAGCTCAAATTCAGCTAACCATCTATGATAATCTCCATTACTTAGTATTACGTCGTAAAAAGTAGTAGGAATACATTTAACTATTCGTACTGTAGTTCCTACCTCAACATGAGGAGGTTTACCATGCCCAGTAGAATTTAGGACCTTTACAAAACTACCTGGTACAATAGATTTCTGATATGGGGAGGTATTTACTAATCCTAACTCAAACCAAGCAAACCAACGATGAATCATTCCATCTGGTAATTGAACAGCGCATAAGTTTCCGAACCAAGGCTTTACTATCTTAAATGGGGTTCCAGGTTGGATTTCTGTGGAGTGATAAACTAATGATATAACATTATCACCTGTAAAAAATTGTGGAGAGGATAAATAATTATTCATGAGATAAACAAACTCCTTTTCTTAACGATTATAGTATAGAGTATGATTATTAGAAGGTTACTGTGATACACAAAATGCAGTGCCTATATTAAAGTAGCTTTATATTTTAGAATTTATATAATGTGTACTCAGCAATTTAATCATAAATCATAAATCAAGTATTCCTTAAACAATCGACTTAAAAATTTCATTACTAAAAAACATTTTATTTTGAAATAATATAAATATGAAAAATAGAATTCTTTTAAGTAAAATGCGAAAGGAATAAATATCTATGGTAAATATGTCTAATAGGCGTACAGATCTTGCAATTGAAGCACATGAGATTTTTATGAATAGCAGTGAAGCAAAACAGCAGGCTCAAGAGAACAAAGCACCACCTGGTGTTGTTTTAGAGGATGCAGGAGATGAAGAGGTTAAAATAACCAGAGTTCGTATAACGTCACCAACAGGTGAAGCTGCTATTGGTAAGCCAATGGGAAATTATATCACATTAGAAATACCAAATTTGAAGGACAACGATCCTGAGCTTAATAAAAAAACAATTGATATGATGTCAAAAGAGTTAATCTCATTGCTTCAGCTGAAAAAAGATTCTACAATTCTTGTCGTTGGATTGGGCAACTGGAATGTAACACCTGATGCATTAGGCCCAAAAGTAATTTCGAATCTTATGGTAACTAGGCATCTTTTAGAACATGTGCCTGAGCATGTTGATGAAGGTGTTAGGCCTGTTTGTGCTATTTCTCCAGGTGTTTTAGGCATAACTGGAATTGAAACAGGAGAAATAGTAAAAGGTGTTATAGATAGAATTAAGCCAGATTATTTAATAGCAATAGATGCTTTGGCAGCCAGAAGTATGGAACGTGTGAGTACTACTATCCAAATAGCCGATACGGGTATAGCTCCTGGTGGTGGGGTAGGAAATAAAAGAATGGAATTAAGTAAAAATACGTTAGGAATGCCAGTAATTGCCATAGGAGTTCCGACTGTAGTTGATGCTGCTACGTTAACAAATGATGCTATGGATTTGGTAATCGATAGTATGATAAAGGAAGCTCCCGAAGGTACAGATTTCTACAATATGCTTAAGAATATTGATAGAGAACAAAAATATGAGCTGCTAAAACAAGCCTTAAACCCATTTGTCGGGCAGTTAATAGTTACTCCGAAAGAAATAGATGATATAATTAGCAGAGTTTCAAAAGTAGTGGCAAACGGTCTTAATATTGCATTGCACCAAGGCATTACACTTGATGATGTTGGCAAGTATTTAAACTAAAAGTAATAGGGAATATCTTTCCTTTTCAAAGCACACAGGTTATAATTTATAAAGAAGACTTAGTTCAGATGGAGCGTCAGCGACACCTGGACTTAGTCGCACTTATTTCGAAGCTTGGCGGCACTTAACTCTCGCTAGTAAGAGCGAGGGGTTAGTAACGCCGCTGAGATAAAGAAGACTTAGTTCAGATGGCGCGTCAGCGACACCTGGACTTAGTACTTTATAGAAGTATAAGTGCAACTAAAGCTTCTGCCGTCGCTAAGGCTCGGCACAAGCTGAGTTTTTTTACGGACTTATAGGGGGACACAAATGAAGCAAACAGGAAGATTTTTTATTATTTTTATATCGTTGATGGTTTTATGGAACACTATAATAATTAAACCAATTAAGTTGTTTACCGTTTTTCTGCATGAGCTTGGGCATGCCTTTATGGCGATTGTTACAGGGAGCAACATAACAGCACTGAAAATATATTTCAATGAAAGCGGGTATGTGACTTCACTCCCAAAGGATTGGTTTTCAGCCTTTTTTATTGCAAACGGAGGATATCTTGGAAGTGTCCTTTTTGCAATTTGTATACTGCTACTTAAAAATACTAGATTCAAAAAGTACATAATTGGTGTTATAGCTATTCTTTTCTTAGCTGTGACCTTTAGATATTCTGGTATAATATCATTTACTATGTTTTATTCTGTAATATTTGCTGGTTTTGCACTTATTGTATATATGATTCAAAATGAAAAATTAAACGATTGGGTAATAGAAATTATTGGTATCGGCAGTGTTACATATGCTATATATGATACTTTCGTAGACACTGTTTTGATGCAGATTAATAATCAATTTGGCTTATTCAGCTGGGGCAAAATGCCTGTGACAGATGCAGTACAACTAGCTAATTTAACACATATTCCAGCTATAGTATGGGGTATAGTCTGGTTGGCAATATCTATATTTGCCCTTTATACCACATTGTTTAAAAGAAAACGTAAGTCATCGAAAAGGAACGCCGAAAGATAAAGAAGAAGCTTGGCAGCACTAACCAACGCTTATAAAAAAGTTGGAGGTTAGTAACGATATAATAGTTGGAGGGCACATAACATGACAGAAAAACTTCAAACGATGAAAGATAAGATTGATATATTAAACAAAGCAGCAAAAGCTTATGAACAAGAAAATATAGAAATTATGCCTAATATAGAATACGATAAGTTATATGATGAATTATTGGAGCTAGAAAAAGAAACAGGTGTCGTGCTTTCAAATAGTCCATCAATACATGTTGGATATGAATTACTAAGCAATTTACCGAAAGAACGTCATGAAAAACCCATGCTTTCTTTAGATAAAACTAAAGACATAGGTGTTTTAAAGGAATGGATTGGAAAACAAGATGGAATGCTATCTTGGAAACTAGACGGGCTTACAATTGTGTTAACCTACTATGGTGGGCAGCTGGTAAAAGCTGTTACCCGTGGAAGCGGCGAAGTTGGTGAAGTTATAACAAACAATTCGAAAGTTTTTAAAAATTTACCTGTCAACATTGCTTATAAAGATAACCTGATTTTAAGAGGAGAAGCTATCATTCGGTACTCAGATTTTATCAAAATAAATAATGAGATAGAAGATGTAGATGCTAAGTATAAAAATCCAAGGAATCTTTGCAGTGGCTCGGTAAGACAATTAAACAACAAGGTCACAGCAGAAAGAAAAGTTCATTTTTTTGCATTCTCATTAGTAAAGGCAGATAATGTGGATTTTGAAAATTCAAGAACAACGCAAATGATTTGGTTGAAGAATCAGGGTTTTGATGTAGTTGATTTTAAAGAAGTAAATTCCTTAAACATAGAAGAATCAGTTTCATGGTTTGCTGAAAATATATCAGAAAATGACTTACCTTCAGATGGATTAGTTTTAACATATGACGATATTTCGTATGGAGAAGCATTAGGTACAACCGCAAAGTTCCCAAGAGATGCAATTGCCTTCAAGTGGCGTGATGAAATTAAAGAAACAAAGCTACTGGACATAGAGTGGAGTGCATCTAGAACAGGATTAATCAATCCTATAGCGATATTTGAACCTGTTGAACTTGAAGGTACTACAGTTAGTAGGGCTAGCATACACAATATAAGCATAATGGAAGGTTTGAAACTGGGAGTTGGAGATACTATATGTGTATACAAAGCAAATATGATTATCCCACAGATTTCTGAGAATTTGACAAGAAGTGGAACTGTACTGATACCTGACAAATGCCCCGTTTGCGATACTCTGACAAAAATAAAGCAGGAAAATGGTGTGAAATCTCTCTTTTGCGCTAATGATGATTGTTTGGCAAAACAAATAAAATCATTTACTCATTTTGTTAGTAGAGATGCAATGAATATGGAAGGTTTATCAGAGGCAACTATAGAAAAACTGATTGCGAAAGGATTAATTAAAGAACTTGCAGATTTATTCCATATTGAAAATTACAAAGAAGAAATTATTATGATGGAGGGCCTTGGAGAGAAATCCTTTACTAAATTAGTAGCTTCTATTAATAAAGCAAGAAAGACAAGTACCATTAGGCTCCTTTACAGTCTGGGTATTCCCAATGTTGGATTGTCTAATGCAAAACTAATATGCAAAAATTTTAAGTATGCTTGGAATGCTATTGAGAGTGCTGAATATTCACAATTAATTGTAATAGGTGGTATTGGTGAAATAATGGCAGATTCATATGTTAAATTCTTTAATAATGAAAAAAATAAAGTTATTATTAAAGATTTGCTTAATGAGTTAGAATTTGAAAGCATCAAAATCTCCGATACAGAATTGATATTTGATAATATTAATTTTGTAATAACAGGGTCTGTTGAACAATTCAAAAATAGAGATGATTTAAAAGATATGATAGAAGAAAGAGGTGGCAAAGTCACTGCCTCCGTGACTTCAAAGACAAATTATTTAATAAATAATGATAATCTATCAGGTTCATCTAAGAATAAGAAGGCAAAAGAATTAGGAATTAGCATTATTACTGAGAATCAGTTTGTAGAATTGCTTAATAATGGGATGAAATCCGAATGAGATTATTGGGACGGTGTATGCATAAATATAAAGTTATAATGGGATATTTTATTTGATATTTACAACTGAAATGTTATACTGATAAATATTATTACGTTGTGAAAGGAAATTTGCATTATGCCTGTACAAATCGGTATATGTGATGACAGGGCAGAAGATATTAGGATTATATCAGAAGCTTTATACGCATATGATGACTCTTTTCAAATATCAGAATATCAAGACGGAGAATCACTGTTGGAGGACTGTTTGAGTCAGAAAATCTTATTTGATATTCTTTTTTTAGATATTTATATGCCCGGACTAAATGGAATTGATATCGCTGGCAAAATTCGCGCCAGTATAAGGGATGTAAAAATCATTTTTGTCTCTTCAAGTAATGAGTTTTACCCTGAAGCTTATGATGTATTTGCCTTCAATTACATAATTAAACCATTAAATTCTGAAAAGCTTAACCGGGTATTAGAACAGGCATTAATGAGTATTACTAAAGAACAACGGCAACAGATTCAATTCAGTTATAAAGCGATAAAGTACCGCATTCTTTGTAGTGACATACTTTATATAGAAACTAGAGATAAAATCATCTATTTTCACATAAAAGACAGAACCACATTACAGTGTTACTCGAAACTTGATGAGATATTGACACAATTACCAGAAGATTCCTTTATAAGATGCCATCAGAGTTTTGCAGTAAATATATTCCATGTAACTGAAATGGCTGAAAATTATTTTCGCATTGGGCAGTCGGTTATCAACATATCCAAGAAATATCAGAAAATATCAAAAGACAAGTATTTTAAATATCTTTTCACCCATATGAATAAAAGAGGGCAGTGAGATGATAAAAAGTAAGCAACGTGAAGGATTTCTTATCTATGGATTAATTCTGACGATTTTTTTTATTTTTCTGCCGGTGGTATATACACATTTCTATCATAATATTACTGGTGCGGCTGAAGCTATAAACGGCAGTATTGATTTAACTGCTGTTAATCCATCTGACGGAAAAGCCTATTTGGACGGGCAGTGGGAGTTTTTCTGGAACGACCTTATTGTATCAGAGTCTGAGCAGATATCTAGGCCTGATCTAATTATTGAAGTTCCAGATGAATGGTCAAAATATATAATAAAAGGGAAAAGTTTACCTGCGGGAGGGTTTTCAAGCTATAAACTAACATTGACAGGCCTCTTTTATGACAAATCGGTTACTTTATTTATACCGGATTATGGAGGTGCATATCGGGTATTCATTGATGGGCAACTTACTGCCAATAGTGGTATTGTTTCCAAAGATGATAACAAGATATTTACTGTTCCCAAAGCGGATCTATACCCTGTCACATTATCAAAAGCAACTACACATGAAGTGGTGATTGAAGTAGCGACAACTGAATTTGCGGGACTCTATATGACACCGGTTCTGGGTGACTATCATCAAATAGTAAATGAAAATAGCTTTCGAAATGCGGTTAGGCTTATTCTATTTGGAATCGTCCTGTTTTCATTTTTTAGTCTAATCGCAAAGAATATAATGTCTGTGAGGGGAAAAAGGCATTCCTTCTGGATGCCTATTATGATTTTGTTTTTTTTAATACGTATTATGCTCACAACGGAATTTTACAGCGTATGGCAGTCTAATTTGTTCTTTAACCTCTCTTATGAATCAACAAATGAACTGATGTATCTGGCTACTTTTGTGCTGAAATATATGTTAATTTTCCTCGTTCAAGAGCAGTGTGGTGTTGATTTTAGCAAGAAGGAAAAACTGGGATTTATGAGCTTTTATAGTCTACTTTACCTAATATATCTACTTATACCTAAGGATGTTTACAATCTTTACTTCTCAGTGAATATTCCAATGCTTACCTTTGTCCTAGACTTCTATATATACATAAAAATCTATCGAGGGCGAGAAAAATTGATAAAATTCGGTATGACAGTCTTCTGGGGGTCAATTCTTGTTATCGTTGGACTGGCAATAGACAGTTATTACATAAATGGGAAAATATATATGAATATGTCGTTAACTATGCTTTTTTTGTTTACTGTGTTTGCGCTAATAATGAGTGGTGTTTATACGATGCGTAGTACAGCTTTATATGACGATTTTACAAAATCCTCATTACAGTTGGAGTTGGCAAACAGTCAGATTGCTATGCAAAAGGAATATTATGATACACTTAGTGGACAGATGAATGAAATCCGGGAGATGAAACATGACATAAATCACTTTATCGGAGTCATGAGCCGGCTAGCGCAGGAAGGTAAATTGGATGTGCTGAGAACATTTTTAAGTGAATACTGCGAAAAAGCCAAGATGGATCGGTTGCCAGTGTTCTGCGAGCATACCATAGCTAATTCTATCATCGGATATTTTTATCTACGGGCAAAAGAAAATGGAGTTCCTTTCGAAAGTCTATGTAATATTTACGGACAAACCCCTATAAGCGATAGTGATCTCTGTATCGTACTGGGTAATGCTTTGGAAAATGCTATATTCGCATGCAGACAGATGGAATGTTCAGAAACGCGGTTTGTATCCATTGAGTCGGAAACAACGAAGGGTCAGCGGTTAATTAAGGTAACAAATTCGTATAATGGCCAGTTAGAAATCAATGATGGACGATACGTCTCTTTGAAGGGCGGAAACTCCTATGGGCTTGGTATCCGAAATATAGAAAAGGTTGTTGAAGCATATGGGGGAGTGGTAAAAATAGAGCATAATGAAGAGGTGTTTACTCTCATGGCAGCAATTCCGGAAAAATAAATAACGAAGAATCAACGAATTAGGAGATTCCCTACTACAGGGAGTCTCTTTTTTATACCAATTTCGGTAATAAAAGGGTTAAAATCGTCATTCTTATAATTTGATGGATTATTTTGGTATAATATGAAACAAAGATATGGTAGTTCCAATAAAAAATATCTTTTAAATTTGATACAAAATGAAAGTCTAAAGAGGTTTTATGGTGAAGTTAGTGAGAAAATACATACATATTTACCAGTGTAAGCCTGGGGATATACTTGCAGATGATATCTATGATGAATGTGGTATGCTTATCGTATCTAAGGATGATGTTATCAATGAGCAAGTCATTATGAGGTTAGGGATATTCAGAATACGCCAACTATGTGTGTACGATATGCAGAACGAAGAAAGCACAGAAAATGTAAAAAACATAGGTAGTATAAAAAACGTAGATAGCATAGACAGAGGTGAATCATCTCTGTCTGAATTCAAAAAGGGTTATAGTAAGGACCTTAACGTAATGAAGCAGGTATTTGGTGATCTTGCTGCAGGTAGAAAGCTAGATTATGGAAAAATACAGTGTGTTTCAAACTCGATTTATTCAAAAATAAACAACACTTGCAATATTGTCGAATGTATGACAGAAGTAAAGAATATTGACGAATATATATATACACACAGTATTAATGTATCAATGTATGCTCTTTTATTAGCGAAGTGGCTAAACTTGACAGAAGAAGAAACCAAAGATGTTGTCACCTCAAGCATTTTACACGATATAGGTAAATCAAAAATAGCGGGAGATATTTTAAATAAGAAAGGTCTGCTGCTCCCAGCGGAATATGAGCAGATAAAGCGACATGCCGAAATTGGATATCATATATCCAAAGATATTCCACAACTCTCGGATGAAATAAGGGAGGGAATACTTATGCATCATGAGAGGGAGGATGGAAAAGGATATCCGTCCGGTATAAAAGGAGATAAAATAAATCGGTATGCAAAAATCATATCCGTCGCCGATGTATATGATGCGTTAACTTCAGCAAGGGTTTACAAAAAACGGATTACTCCCTTTGATACTTTCAGGGAACTTATAAGTATAGGATACGGTTATTTTGATACAAAAGTTTTGATTACATTTCTTTCAAATATATCCTGTTATTATATTGGATCAATTGTGAAAATGAATAGTGGTGAAACAGGTAAGGTCGTTTTTATTGCACCACAAAACATCTCGAAGCCAATTGTATCTGTTAACGGGGAGTATATTGATTTATCTGAAAACAAGCAGTTTGAGATTGTCGAGATGTTGTAGTTAGAATAATCACATAATTTGATTTTCCGAGTAGCAAATTAATAACTTAAATATAGAGATGGGTGAAATGGAATGAAAAAATGGCTTTTTATGTTTGCTCCACTTGAACTTCTTTTAGTTGATATAGGAATTTGGCTAGTTGCTTTTCTTTTTTATAATAAGGTAAGTTTAAACATAATTATAGTTTCCTGTAGCATAGGTCAACTAATAATATTTTTTTTCTGTGGTTTAATCATTCAGAAACTTCACCAACAGGCTAATATAGATAGTATGACAGGTATATGTAACAGGAGATGTTTCTTTACAATGATGCCAACAACCTTGAAGAAGAAATTTCCTATTTCATTAATGATGATTGATGTTGATAACTTTAAAAGAATCAATGATACCTATGGGCATTCATCAGGTGATGAAGTTTTAAAGCAGTTAGCTGACATTCTAAAAAACAATACGAGAAGCACAGATATAGTTGCCAGGTTGGGTGGAGAAGAGTTTGCTGTTGTCCTTCCTCAAACTACTTGTGAAAATGCATTAAAAATAGCTGAAAAAATCAAACAAGACATCGTAGATAAGACTTTTATTTTTGATTTAGTTACTGATAAAATGACTATAAGTATAGGCATTGCAACAACTAAAATTCCAATACATACTGACTGCTTTTTAAAAAATGCTGACGAAGCATTATATAAAGCAAAAGAAACAAGAAATGCTATTGTTGCCTATAAATAATTCAAATTTACAACTCTTAATAACACAGTTTAGAAGTGGAATATCGACTGAAAAGTGAGATGAACATATGACTTACCAGTTTTACCCAAAAACGTTTAATATGCTGCACATGATGGAACGGCATAGTTTGACTCAAATAGCATATGCTTCAAAACGAAAAATGGATGAGCTGTATCCGGATGGTGGCTATGAAGTTATTGGTGAAATTGGCAATTTTGCAAAGAAATATGCCTCACAGGATGTAATTGTAACTGATACAGGCAAAAGCATCGGCATATTCCCACGGGGTAGCTTGAAGAAGCCATTTGAATGGGTTACTGGCTATGCGGCTGTCGAGAAAAACACCTATGTGGCTGTTGTTAGGAGTCTTATACCGCAATTGACAGTAATAATAAGATAACTGAACCGATGTCACATGCCCAATACCTTTCTCAGAATCAGCTAAATAACTCACTGAGTTAGCAGAAATAAATCTTAACTTTCACAACCCCAAAAACGTATTTACATAAAACCATCAAAACCATGAAACCGCTTTCATGGTTTTGATGGTTTTAATTTTGCTAAAAATCCACGAATGTGTAATATTTACAAGCGTATTCGTGATAATAATTGTTGACTTTGACCAAAATCAGTAGTATATTATCAATATTGCAACAGATTATGTTAAGTGATTATGAAATCGGTTACAACAAAATCCGACATTATCGGAGGTGAATATGGAAATTACAATAAAAGAAATTGCTAAACTTTCAGGAGTATCTCAAGCTACTGTATCAAGAGTAATAAATAATTCAGCTCCTGTTAATGAAGAAACTAAAAAAAGGATAGAGCAGATTATTAAAGATAATAATTTTACACCAAATGCGGTTGCAAGAGGTTTATCTAATAAACAGACAAATACTATAGGAGTATTAATTCCAGATATAAGCAATCCTTTTTTTTGTGAAGTTCTTAAAGGAATTAGTTGTGTAGCTGCTGAAAACGGATTAAATATTATTCTTTGTGATACTAACGAAAATCAGCAAAAAGAAATTGATTTTCTAAATAACTTAAAACGTGAACAATTAAAGGGGCTTATTATTACCCCAATATCAGATACTAATGAGTTTAATTCCGACTATACAGATCTACTTGAGGGAATGAATGAACCTATTACATTAATTGACCGTGATGTTAAATACTCTAATTTTGATGGTGTGTTTATTGACAACATTAAAGGAGCCTTTGATGCAACAACAGCATTAATTAACGAAGGACATAAAACAATTGCTATCATCGCGGGGCCTGCAACTTCAAAGCCCGGACGAGATCGACTCAGAGGGTATAAAAAAGCGCATTTAAGGAATGATATTTTGATAAATGAAGAGTTAATTTATTACGGAGATTTTAGTCTTCAAAGTGGTTATGAAAACACAAAGAAAATACTGAATAGTAAATTAAAACCAACTGCGATTTTTTCTTGTAATAACCTTATGACATTGGGGGTACTTAAAGCATTAAAAGAACTTAACTTAAAAACTCCTAATGATATCTCTTTAATTGGATTTGACGATATTGAAATTCTTGATATTTTAGGATTGGGAATTTCAGCGGTTTCACGACCAACGTTTGATATGGGTAAGATGGCAATGGAAATTTTAATACAGCAGTTTAACAAAAATGATAAAAGAAAAGACAATATTGTAAACAGAATCACACTTATTCCTGAGCTTATTCTTCGTGGCTCAGAAAAGCTTATTAAATAATTATAGGAGAATTAATATGGAGCATATAACTGTTTTTGGTAGTTTTGTTGTTGACTTAATGTCTAGAGGTCCTCATCTTCCAGTCCCAGGTGAAACGGTAAAAAGTTCAATGTTTAAACTTGGTCCTGGTGGTAAAGGTTTTAATCAGGGAATTGCTGCAAAAAGGGCAGGCGCAAATATCACGATGGTTACTAAGCTCGGAAGAGATACTTTCGCTGACGTTGCATTAAACAAGCTTAAAGAAGAAAACATGTCAACAGAATATATTTTTGTGGCAGATGATGTTCCCACAGGCACTGCAATTATTATGGTAGATGAAAAAACAAGTCAGAACCAAATAATGGTAACGCTTAGTGCATGTGACACCTTTAATGATGTGGATATTGAAAAAATAACACCTTTAATCAAACAATCTGGTTACTTATTAATTCAATTGGAAACAAATGTTGATGGAATTGAAAAAGTTATTAATATAGCAAAGAAAAATGGTGTAAAAGTTATTTTAAATCCTGCTCCGATTCAGCCTATAAGTGATGAAATGTATAAAGAAATTGATATCATCACACCGAATGAAGTTGAAGCAGCAATTCTTACAAATGTACAAATAAAAACATCAGAGGATGCCTTAAAGGCTGCTGAGGTTTTAATGAGTAAAGGGGTAGGAAATGTAGTTATAACACTAGGTAAAATGGGCGTTTTGGCAGTAACAAAGGACAAGCATCAACTATTTGAAAACTATGATATAAAAGTTCTTGATACAACAGGTGCTGGAGATGCTTTTAATGGTGGTTTTGTAACTGCGCTTTCAGAAGGGAAGAATATATTTGATGCTTGTTTCTTTGGAAATGTAGTTTCAAATCTAGCTGTTACGAAGCTCGGAACAGCAATTGCAATGCCGTCAAGGGTAGAAATTGATAAATTCATTAAAGAAAACACATGAAAGCGAGATGAAATTAATGCTAAAAGGTGGAATACTTAACCCACAAATCGCAAAAGTCTTTGCAGAAACTGGTCATATGGACACAATTGTTGTGAGTGATGCCGGCCTACCAATGCCTGATGGTGTTGAAAGAATAGACCTTGCTTGGAAACCAAATGAACCAGGTTATATTGAAGTTTTGGAAGAAGTTTTAAAGCATATTGTCATAGAAAAAGCTATTTTAGCTAATGAACTTAAAACTGTTAGCCCAGACATGCATAAACAAATATTGGATACTCTTCCCAAAGACATAAGTATTGAATATGTGCAGCATGTTGATTTAAAAAAGCTAACTGAAAAATCAAAAGCAATAATTAGAACAGGTGAATTTACACCATATCCAAGTATAATTTTGGTTGCAGGTTGTGCGTACTGAGAATAGGAGGTGACTTATGAAAAACGAGTATATTTTGGAACTGAAAAACATTGTTAAGACATTTCCCGGAGTGAAGGCCTTGAATAATGTTCATCTAGAAGTAAAGCCTGGTGAAGTTCATGCTTTATGTGGTGAAAACGGTGCTGGTAAATCAACATTAATGAAGATTATCTCTGGTGCACAAAAAGCTACTTCTGGAGAGATTTATTTTGAGGGAGAAAAAGTTACGTACAGCACTACCAAAGAAGCCCAAAACATTGGTGTTTCAATGATTTATCAGGAGTTTAATTTAGTACCCTATCTTTCAGTTGCTGAAAATATCTTCTTGGGCAAGCTGCCTGTAAATGCATCTATTATTAACTGGAAAAAACTTCATAAATTAACTCAGGATATCTTGGATCAACTTGGACTAAAAATAAGTTCCAAAACTATTGTTTCGACACTTTCAGTTGCAGAAATGCAGATGGTTGAAATCTCAAAATGTTTATCAACAAATTCAAAAGTAATTATTATGGATGAACCTACTGCAGCACTAACCGATCAAGAAATTTCATCCTTATTTAAAATAATTGAAAATCTTACTTCAAAGGGGATTTCAATTATATACATTTCACACCGAATGGACGAAATCTTTGCAATAACTGATAGTATCACGGTATTTAGAGATGGAAAACATGTTAAAACAATGAAAACCTCTGACACAAATTATGATGAAGTGGTTTCTTTAATGGTAGGTCAGAATATTGCTAATCTTTATCCTGCTCGTACAGAAAACGATAATGAGATTGTCTTAGAAGTTAAAAATCTTAGTGGCAAAAACGTCGAGGATGTTAGCTTTAGCCTTAAAAAAGGAGAGATCCTTGGGATATCAGGACTTATGGGCGCTGGCAATATTGAACTTTCAAAAATATTATATGGAGCAATAAACAAACATTCAGGAACAGTAACAGTTAATGGAAAAGAATTAAAATGCTCTCGTCCGCTTGAAGCCATAGAAAAAGGGATTGGACTTGTACCAGATGACAGAAAAAACGAAGGACTTGTTTTAGTAAGAAGTGTTAAGGAAAATATTTCACTTTCATCAATGAAGAAAATATCAAAGCTTGGAGTTCTAGATAAAAAAGCAGAAAAAATCGCTATTAAGAACTCAATCAATTCTATGAATATAAAAGTTAGTTCATCAGAACAGTTGGTTAATAACTTAAGTGGAGGTAACCAACAGAAGGTTGTTTTAAGTAAAGTATTAAGAGCAAGTCCAGATATATTAATTCTTGATGAGCCAACTCGTGGTGTAGACGTTGGTGCAAGAGCAGAAATATATCAAATTATGGATTTGTTAACCCAAAATGGCAAGAGTATTATACTGGTTTCATCCGACCTTTCTGAAGTTATTGGTATGGCGGATAGAATAATAATTATGAAAGAAGGAAAAATTGTAAAGGAGGTACTTAGAAAAGATTGTTCTCAAGAGTTAGTACTAGCATATGCGTCAGGAGGTGTTTCGGGTGAATGAAACAAGAAAAATTTTAAGTAGAGCAATGACACAATATCGTTCGTTTGTAATTTTAGCAATTATTCTAATTATCGCTTCGATAATTGCACCCAGCTTTTTATCCTTTAATAACATCACTAATGTTATTCGCCAGATATCAATTTCTGCGATATTAGCTTGCGGAATGACATTCGTAATACTAACTGGTGGAATTGACCTTTCGGTCGGAGGTATTTTAGGTTTATCTGGAGCATTATCAGCCAGTGTCTTAACAAATACGAAATCGGTTACACTTGCAATTATTGTTGGTTTAGGCTTTGGATTGTTTTGTGGAATAGTAAACGGTTTGTTTATTTCATTTGGAGATCTTCCGCCATTTATAGTAACACTTGCTACAATGAGTCTTTTCATGGGTTGCTTACTACTCTTTACTTCAGGTGCTCCTATTACCATAGGTAGTGAAACATTTAAATTTGTAGGAAAAGGCGAAATATTTGGTATAGGAGTTCCAATAATAATACTAATTGTGGTTTATCTAATTGCGTTTTTCATCCTATCAAATACTCCCTTCGGAAGAAGTGTTTATTCGATAGGCGGAAATGAAGAAGCCACTCGTTTATCAGGTATTAATGTAAAAATTAATAAGGTTTATGTTTATGCAATAAGCGGATTGTTAGCAGGTCTTGGTGGGGTTATTTTAACTGCACGTTTAGGTTCTGCACAACCTACCGCAGGACAAGGGTATGAACTAGATGCAATTGCAGCTGTTATTTTAGGTGGAACAAGTCTTTCAGGTGGTCAGGGTTTTGTACTTCCAACAGTTGTAGGTTCTTTAATTTTAGGAATACTAACAAACGTTCTAACCCTTTTAAATGTAAATCCATATGTTTCAAATATATTAAAAGGTGCTGTAATTTTATTGGCTGTCATAATTGACAGGAGATTTAAATCAATATCAGCAAAAGCTGAATAATAAGAGGAGGAATTCTAAAATGAAAAAAACTAAAAGAATCATGGCTCTAGCTCTCAGTATGGTGCTAACAACAGTTACTTTCGCAGGCTGTGCAAAAACTGCTACTCCGACTCCTACAACTACAGCACCTACTACAACAGCAACTACCACCACTACAAAGCAACTGAAAATTGGTCTATCAATGAATACGTTGAATAATCCTTTCTTTGTTGATGTTAAAAATGGTGTTGAAAAAGCTGCTAAAGAAAACAATGCTATTTTAACAGTAACAGATGCACAAAATAGTGCAGCAACACAGGTTTCAGACATTGAAAATTTAATTGCTCAAAAACCAGATGTTATTATTATTGATCCTGCAGATAGTGATGCTATAACAGCAGCAGTTGAATCCTGTAATAAAGCAAACATACCTGTTATTACGATGGACCGTGAATCAAATGGTGGAGTTGTAGCTGCTCATATCGGATATGATGCTGTTATATCAGGAAACCTTGCAGGCGACTATGTTGTATCACAATTAAAAGGTAAAACAGATGCAAAAGTTGTTGAAATACAAGGCATAATGGGTACGAATGTTGCGCAAAACAGAAGTAAAGGCTTTAATGAGTCAATGACTAAAAATAATTTAAAAATTATTGCAAAACAATCTGCTGATTTTGATAGAGCTAAGGCTATGTCAGTTATGGAAAATATCCTTCAAGCTAATCCAAAAATTGATGCGGTATATGCAGCAAATGATGAGATGGCATTAGGAGCGTTAGAAGCAATTAAAGCTTCTGGCAGATTAAAAGATATCGTGTTAATTGGATGTGATGCAATTGATCCATCACTAGAAAAAATTAGAGCCGGCGAATTAAATGCAACTATTGCTGAACCACCTTTCTTCCTTGGTAAAAAAGGCGTTGAAACAGCACTTGCTGTATTAAAAGGCGAAAAAGTAGAAAAGACAGTATATCTTAAATCTACACTTGTTACTAAAGAAAATGTAGATACTATTAAAACAAAAGATTAATTATAACAAATTCAATAGCGAGGTATTGTAATGGAGATTAACAAATATATTGATCATACAATTTTAAAGGCAAATGCGACAAAGGCTGAAGTAACAAAAATTTGCAATGAAGCAAAAGAATATAAATTTGCTTCGGTATGTGTGAATACTTGTTTTACAGCACAAGTAAGTAAGTTGCTTGAAGGCACAGGGGTTGCAACTTGCGTTGTGGTAGGATTCCCTTTAGGAGCCATGATGACTGAAGCTAAGGCTGGTGAGGCGAAACTTGCAGTTACCGCTGGTGCTAATGAAGTAGACATGGTTATCAACGTTGGTGCTTTAAAAGAAAAAGACTATGCGTATGTAGAAAAAGATATTAAAGCAGTTGTGGATGCCTCGAAACCAGCGATTGTTAAGGTGATTATTGAAACATGTTTATTAACTGATGAAGAAAAGGTTAAGGCATGTGAAATATCGGTAAGTGCCGGAGCACATTTCGTTAAAACCTCTACGGGATTTTCAACAGGTGGTGCAACTAAGGAAGATATTGCATTAATGAGAAAAACTGTAGGTGCTGGTCTTGGTGTAAAAGCTTCTGGTGGTGTAAGGACAACTGAAAATGCAATGGATATGATTAACGCAGGAGCATCGAGAATAGGTGCAAGTGCATCAGTTGACATGGTTAAATAAAGGTGTTGAGCTATTAAATAGTACACTAAATGCTTTATAAAAAGGTGGTTACGAAATACTGTTAAAAATTTCGTAACCACCTTTTTAAAGTTTAAATGACTACAGAAAGCTATGCTTACTGATAATGATTTTTTATTATTCAGCTATATCAATAACACTTACTGGACAGCCATCTCTAGCATCTTCAGCTTCATCTTCATTTTCTTCAGGGATATCATCCTCTATAGCTTCTGCTTTACCATCATCATTCATACTGAAAACTGCAGAACATATTGAAGCACATAACTCACAACCAATACAACCTTCTTGATCTACTGATGCTTTCATTTCTTTACCTCCTTTTTTATATTTGCATAATTAAAACAATTAAGCACAATTAAATAATAACCTAGCATGTGAAAACTTTTTTTCAAAATAAGATTTATTATTTAGCTGTTCCTTATTATTACAACTTATAAACAATATATACCAAAGCCAATTAAAAAAATACAGTATGTTAATAACCGAACGAATATGGCTATTTTGAATTTTTGAAGCACTCAAGTATATTGATTTTGTTATAAACTTGCGTTATAGTAAAATTGATTATATACAATCTGTATAATATACATAGGTTTCAGCTTAAGGGAGAGAAATGGTTAATAATTTTGAGATAATCGATAGTCATGTACATACTTTTGCAAGTGATGACATTGCTGGTAAAATAATATCGTCATTTAATAAGATATATGATATAGAATTTGCAAATCCCGGGAATGGTACAATAGCAAATGTCTTGAACAATATGGAGTTGGGTGGAATAGACCATACTATAATGGTTAATTTTGCTCCACCTAGGATAATTGAAGACAATAATATGTGGACATTAGTTACGGCCCAAGCATCTGGGGGTAGACTGATTCCACTTGTAAGTTTTCACCCTGAAATGGAAGGGTCACTAACAAAGCATCTTGATAGATATATTGAACTAGGAGCTAAGGGTATAAAAATGCATCCTATGGCGCAGGGCTTTGATGTGAGAGATGAAAGATTGGATGTGCTTTATAGTAAGTGCAGTGAATATGGTATCGCTATTTTAATTCATTGCGGTAGAGTATCCAACGCAAGATTGAATGAGTATTCTGATTTTGAATGTATTTTACCCATTATCGAGAATTATCCAAAGCTTCCAATAGTACTTGCTCACATGGCTGACGGGAATGCTGAACGTGTTTTGGAGGTTTCAAAGAAATATAGTAATGTATATTTTGATACTTCAATTGTCATAACTGGGTACCCAGAAATTATAAGTGTTAATGAGCCAAGCTGGTTGGATGATGATCAGGTAGTGGCTGTTATAAATGAGATTGGCGCGGACAAAGTTATTTTTGGGTCTGATTTCCCATGGGGGAGCCCAATACCTGACCTAAAAAGAATTATGAATTTTAAGCTGACAGATCAACAAAAACGGCTCATTTTTAGTGAAAATGCAAAAAGGATTTTTCAGCTTGATTGACATTCTTATTTGGATTTACAAAACATATAAATCAAAGACACCTTCATTATTTTATATGATAATGAAGGTGTCTTATTCTATTCTGATGTCATCAGATTATAACCCGCTGTTTTGTTTATCTACCTCCAGGCTTTAGCCAAAAAGTTTCTCCTTTAAGCTAAATTGGGATATGGTTAATTGAATTTTTAACTTCCGTTTTTTTCAACACACTGTGGTTGAAGGAGTAAGGTCAGTTTTTTATGAATAAAAGCAATGCCAAATTCTCTAAAAATGTTATATAATAGGTAAAAGA
>Ga0123336_10000175_pt1 | contig 65898 bp, 54 predicted proteins | sample SSSSmetaG_FD_96466 | JGI IMG/M metagenome (GOLD analysis project Ga0123336, IMG submission 96466) | Glacier valley bacterial and archeal communities from Borup Fiord, Nunavut, Canada, to study Microbial Dark Matter (Phase II) - ​SSSS metaG | ecosystem: Environmental > Aquatic > Freshwater > Ice...
GTCATTTCGCAAAACTGGGACGAAGTCCGTCGCCTGATGTGGAACTACGTCGGCATCGTCCGCACCGACAAGCGCCTCGAACGGGCACTCCGCCGCATCGAGCTCATCCGCTCCGAGATCCGCGAGTACTACTGGAACTTCCAGGTCACCGGCGACCTTCTTGAGCTCCGCAACCTGGCCCTCGTCGCCCACCTCATCATCGAGTGCGCGCGTCGCCGCAAAGAATCACGCGGCCTCCACTACACCACCGACTTCCCCCAAAAAGACGACCGCTTCCTGAAAGACACCATCCTCCGTCGCGGCGACGGTCCCGAGGCATAGCTCAATAGCTCGATAGCTCGCTTCGCTCGCTATCGCGGGGTGGGCTTCGCCCTCCCCGCGGGCCCCTCCCACGGATCGGACGCAGCGACGGAAGATACCTCGGAAGCGGCCTGCGAGGCTGCGTGATCGAGCTAGCGGTGTGCTCCGGTGGGCACAGCCCACCTACGCATGTCCGTTGCCGTGCACACCGAATCGTAGAGCGCTAGCGACGGGCACGTGGATGGCCTTGGTGCCAACCACGGCACGTCGTGAAGCTCGAGGCCGACCGTGCACACTACAATCTGCCGTCGCTGCGCTACGGTCTCCATGCGTCGAAGCACCGCCGCCAGCATCTGACCGTTGAACGGCGAATACAAAAAGAACACCGAGCCGTCGAGCTCGATGTCGGCGGCATTGGCATGTACGAACGAAACCCCGTCGAGCCCAAGCGCCAAACAACGATCCTCGGCCGCCCGCACCAGCCGCTGCTGGATCTCCACCCCGCGCGCCCGCGCACCCGAAAGCAGATGCGCCAAGATCACGACCCGCCCCAACCCCGATCCCAGGTCCACCAGCTCGTCGTCGGGCCCAAGCGGCACCTCGTCGACCATCGCCAAGATCTCCGCGACGCCGCAAGGCAAATACGGCACCGCCCCAGCCGGCAACGGCCCATCCTCGACCACCGCCTCGAACCCCAACAACCGGTCGACCCACCCATCTCTCTCGTAGACCGCCACCGACCTCACCCCAGCCGCAAGCACGTCCCTCACCCACCCAACCTACCCGCAGCCAAGTCCGGTGACAAATGCGCCGCCAAATACGCGCCAAATACGCGCCAAATGCGCCGCCAAATACGCCGACAAATGCGCAGGTGGGCTGTGCCCACCGGAGCACACCGCAACGATCACGCAGCGCCGAAGGCCTCTTCCGAGGCATCTTCCGTCGCTGCGTCCGATCTGTAGGAGGGGCCCGCGGGGAGGACGAAGTCCTCACCCGCGAAAACGAGCGGAGCGAGTTTTAGTTGGTGCGGCGGAGATCAGCACGGCACACGCCGCTGTCGCAGAAGTTATGCGCGCCGCACTGGCCGTCGTTGGAGCACAGCGGATGGCAGGTGGCGTTGATGCAGCGGAACGCGGTCCCGCAAGCCGAGTCGTACTGGCACTGCGCCGTCGCTGGAGCAAGCTCTGCCGAGCACACACCCGAGCTGCAGGCCTGCGCCAAACCGCAGTCGCTGGCCTTCGTGCAGCTGGCCCGACACGACCCGCTCACGCAGGTGCGACCGGCGCCGCAGTTGGCGTTCTCGGTGCAGATGACGAGATTCGCCACGCCACACGCGGTGCCGCCAGCGTAGCAGCGACCCTGGACACAGGTGCCGCCCGGTCCACACGACGCATCGCCGCTACACGCAGCGACGCAGATGCCGGTGATGCACACCGAGCCGCCCGGACAGGGCGACTGCGCCGTGCACTTCACCGTCACCGAGGTGGTGCTCTTCGGCGCGCAGTAGTTGGGCGACCCAGACACGCACTGCATGTCGGCGCCACAGTCGGTGTCGACGCTGCAAGGAACTCGGTTGTTGGGGTTGGCCGGGTTGTTGGTGTTCTCCCGAGTACAACCGCCCGCCAAAAGCAGCATGCTGGTACAGGCTGCCATCCAATAGGCATTCGCGCGCGACATCCAAGTCCTCCTTGGCTACGACGCCTCATCATACAAGTGCCGTGCCGCTTCAACATCATCCAATTTCCCACCACTGGCAAGGCTTCCGAGCCCCCTCGCCAACCCATCGTGAACGACCCTTCACGATTGCGCGTGAACTCGCATTAGCTATTATCGCGGGCGAATGAGGTTCTGGGCGATTCCGGTGTTGCTCCTTGGAGGCTGCGGAGCCGCGCCGTCGAACCCCCGCAACACCGTCATTGCCTACGCCGAAGCGCTCCGCAAGAACCAGCCCACGTCTGCCTATCTACTGTTCAGTCGAGCCGAGCGGCAACACCTCGACCCCCGGGAATTCGCTCGGCGCTGGCAGGACGCGGCCAAGGAACGCGCATCGCTGCTGGTCGCCCTCGAGACCGCCGCGCCAGCCAAAGAGCGGGCGTTGGTCGAATCGCCCGTCGCTACGCGCACCCTCGAGCGCGATCCGGCCACCAAAACCTGGCGCCTCCTCGACCCGCTGGCTGCACCCGCAGGCGGTGCCCGCACTGTCGCGCAAGCGGTCAACGAGCTCGCCGTTGCCCTCGAACACCCACGGCTCGACGAGCTCTTCCGCCTGCTCTCTCCGCCGCTGCGCCAGGCAATCGAGCAGGAGCTCGCCGAGCGCATCAAAGGATTGCGAACGCTGGGTGCCAAGCCCATCCCAGGCGACGCCGACCACTTGAAGCTCCGCTACGGACCCCACTACATCCTCCAGCTCCGCAAAACGGGCGAGGTCTGGCAGATAGACGACCTGAACTGACTCGCTGACCGAGTGTCAGTTAGGCTGGAATTTTCCGTGATGGCCACATGTGTAGCCAGCGCATTCCGCCTCGAAGCACTCGCCACTTTTGTCAAAGCCGCGAACTCCTTGGATCTACTGGGCTCTTCGACACACTGCGGCCAAACCTACCCAGCCAGGTGTGCGCATTTGGCACAGTTCACTGTGGGAACAAAATTCCACGATCGTTGTTACATCCTAGAAAACACGGCGGAATGACCCTACCGCCGAACGTCGGCACGAACCCTGCTATAGGCGTGGTCAGCTCGGCGGCACCACAAACGGCCAAGCCCAACATCCGGAGGAACATACCAATGCTCGAATTCCAGGTAGGTGATAAGGCTGTCTATCCGGCTCAGGGCGTCGCCGAAGTGGTGGGTATCGACCAGAAAGAAATCTCGGGCAAGATCACCAAGTTCTACGTGCTCAAGGTCCTCGAGAGCGAGATGCGCATCCTGGTTCCCGTCGAGAAGGCCCAGCAGGTTGGCCTCCGCGGCGTGGTCCAGGCCGATCAGATCCGCGAAGTCTACGACATCCTTAAGGAAAAGGAGATTCACGTAGACAAGCAGACCTGGAACCGTCGCTACCGCGGCTTCATGGAGAAGATCAAGACCGGCAGCCTCTTCGAGGTCGCTGAGGTCTTCCGTGACCTGTATCGCTTGAAGGAGACCAAGACCCTGTCGTTCGGCGAGCGTCGCATGTTGGACACCGCCAAGAACCTCATCGTCAAGGAGCTCTCGGTGGCCAAGAACACCACCGAAGTGAAGGTCGAAAAAGAGCTCGAGCGCATCTTCGCCTGCTAGCTCGTCGCTGAATTCCAAGGGCCACACTTCGGTGTGGCCCTTTTTTTATGCCGAAGCCGCCACTGGGACTGTCGCTGCGCCTGAGAGCTCCAGCAGCTGAGACCGCTGAGCCAGCCAGCCGTGCACCAATGGATAGATCTCGCCTGGCGCCTCCCGCCCGATGATGAGATCGAAGTGTCCATAGTTGACCTTCATCCCCTGCGCCCGCGACAGCACCCGCCACTCTTTGTCGACGGAGCCAATCGCCTCGAAGGTCGCCTTCACCCCGTCGGGCGGCGCCAGCGCATCGCGCGGTCCCGAGAGCAACAGCATGGGCGTCGTGATGCTCGGCAGCTCCGCCCGATAGTCGCGTCGACGGTCAATCGACCGAAATACGTCGTGCAAGATCCAGTCGGAGTACTGCAGAAGCTCATTGCGCGAGAAGTTGGCGATCATGTTGACCATCGCCCGCCGCATGATCTTGCCGTCGGTGTTCTCGGGGTTGTAGAGGATCTCCAGCCAGCCCGGATGGACATAGCCGGACACGGGCGCCAGGACGCGCATCAGCCAGCGATGCCGCATCCAGCGCAGGCTGCGAATGAGCTGGCCCGACACCGCCCGCGACACGCGCTTGAAGCTCGACGGTCCAGCCAATGACACCAGGCCCGCGATCTCGACGTTGCGCCGCGTGTCCGACAAAAAGGCGTAACAGGCCAAGGCCCCCGTCGAGAAGCCGACCAAAAATAGCCGTTTGGCACCGGTGGCATCGAGCACCGTCTGCGCCGCGGCCGGCAGGTCTTTTTCGGCGTACTCGTCGAAGGTCCAGTCATAGCGGAGTCGCGAAAACAAGCGTGGCCGGCTCGACAAACCCCGTCCACGCAGCTCCACCAGCCAGACATCCCAGCCCTCGGCCGCCAGCGACTTGGCCATCGATCGCTCGTCGCACAGATCGAGGTTGTAGCGATTGGCGGCGATGCCGTGAACCAACAGCAAAGGCTCTGGTCGGGCCACGGTCCCCGTCGCTGGCTTGTAGCGAAACACCGCCACCCGCCAGCCATCTTTGGTCAGCGCAAAATGGATCTGGTCGGGGTCGCGCGGCACGAAAAAGTACCGCGCCGCCAAGAAAGCCGCATAGGCGATGATTGCGATGCCGGCCAGGCCAAAAGCAATGCCCAGCGCGATGGCCCCTCCGTTCCACATGGCGCCAGCATATCAATTTGGCCCTAGGCCCCGCTCAAATCTTGACGAATTCCGTGGTCATGCGATGATTCTTCGCATGGTCATCCACGTGGCGGTTGGCGAACTTGCCCAGCTCACCGTCGACGCGATCGTGAATCCGACAAACTCCCTCGGTAGGATGGTGTCGGGAATTTCCGCCATCCTGCGCGAAGCTGGCGGACGCGCCATCGAAGACGAAGCCAGAGCCTCCGCGCCCATTGCCGTCGGGGCAGCGGTGGTGACAACCGCTGGCGATCTGTTTGCCAAAGCGGTCATCCATGTCCCCACCATGGAAGAGCCCGGCATGAAGATCGGCGTCGAGAACGTGCGTCGCGCCACGCGGGCCGCCCTGCTCGCCGCAGCACGCCTCAACCACGCCACCATCGCCTATCCCGTCATCGGCACCGGCCCCGGCGGCGTGCCTTTCGACGAGGCGGCGCGCGCCATGGTCGACGAGCTGCGCGCCCACAAGCAGCCCATGCCGACGACGGTCTACCTCATCGCCTCGCGCATCGAGCAAGTGCCTCCGTTCGAAGAAGCACTTCGCCTCGCGTCACAACCTTAGCTCTCTCAATCCCCACACTCTTCGTAGTAGTTTCTCCGCATGGCGATCACGTATCGAGATGCGGGCGTCGACATCGATGCCGGCGACGCGTTGGTGGAGCGGATCAAACCGCACGCGAAGCGGACGGCACGCCCTGGCGTCCTCGGTGGGCTCGGCGGATTTGGCGGCTTGTTTGCGTTACCGCCGGGCATGAAAGAGCCGATCTTGGTCTCCGGCACCGACGGCGTCGGCACCAAGCTCAAGGTCGCGTTCGCCACCGGCCGCCACGACACCATCGGCATCGATCTGGTCGCCATGTGCGTCAACGACATTGCGGTCTGCGGCGCCGAGCCGCTGTACTTTCTCGACTATTTTGCCTCGGGAAAGCTCGAGGTCGCCGTCGCTGAAGCGGTCGTCAAAGGCATCGCGGACGGCTGCGTGCAGGCCGGCTGCGCGCTCATCGGCGGCGAGACCGCCGAGCTGCCCGGCATGTACACCGACGGAGAATACGATCTGGCCGGCTTCGCGGTCGGCGTCGTCGAGAAAGCCGCCATCGTCGACGGATCGGCCATTCGCCCCGGCGATCGCGTGCTCGGCATCGGCTCGAGCGGCCTGCACTCGAACGGCTATTCGTTGGCGCGCAACGCCTTGACCGAGACGCTGGCTCTGTCGCTCGCCGAGGTCGCCGACGCACTCTTGGCCCCAACGCGCATCTATGTGCGCGCGCTCAAAGCCGCGTTCGCCACGGGAGCGTTGCGCGGCGCCGCGCACATCACTGGCGGCGGCCTCGTCGAAAATCCGCCGCGCATCCTGGCCGATGGCCTCGTCATGCGACTCGACGAGAAGAGCTGGACCGAGCCGCCGATCTTCGCCCGCATCGCCTCGGCCGGAGTCGAGCGCGCCGAGATGCGCCGCACCTTCAACCTGGGCATCGGCATGGTGCTGGTCGTGCCCGCCGACGAAGCCAAGCGCGTGCGCGCCGCCATCGAGAGCACCGGTGAAACCGTGTTCGAGATCGGTGACGTCGTCGCGGATACCGGCGAGGCACGGGTCGCGTTCACGTGAGCCAGGCGTTCGCCGTCTTCTGTTCGGGCACCGGCTCCAACTTGCAAGCGATCCTCGACGCGCGGGCGGCGGGTCACCTGCCCTGGCCGGTGGCGCTGGTGCTGTCCAACAAGGCCGACGCGCCGGCGCTCGAGCGGGCACGCCGCGCTGGAGTCCCGACGGTGGTGGTCGCCCAACGCGATCATGCCACACGCGACGCGCTCGACGATGCCATGGCTCGCGCCGTGACTGACGCTGGCGCCGATTGGATCGCGTTGGCCGGCTTCATGCGTCTATTGACGCCGCGTTTTTTGGCGCAATTTCCCGATCGCGTCCTCAACATCCACCCGTCGCTGTTGCCGGCATTTCCCGGTCTTCATGCGCAACGGCAAGCGCTGCGACACGGCGTCAAGCTGGCCGGCTGCACTGTCCATTTCGTCGACGAGGGCTGCGACACCGGCGCCATCATCGCGCAGGCTGCGGTGCCGGTCCTCGGCGACGACGACGAAGCCGCGCTGTCTGCCCGCATCCTCGTCGAGGAACACCGGCTGTACCCGGCCGTCCTGCGTGCAGTCGCCGAAGGCCGCGTCCGACTCAGCCGCCTCGACGGTCGAGCAGACGGTGCTAAGATGGCCGCATGGATGTGAGCCTGAGCAATCGATTCTCCCTGGTCCACAACGACACCGAGGCTGCGCGCGCCGAGTTCAAGCGGCTCGTCGACAGCGGCAAAGAAATCGTCCTTGTGTCGGCCTGTCTCGTCGGCATCCGTTGTACGTCGAAGGGCCAAGGCCTGCCCGAGCAAGACCGCCGCGAGACTGCGGTGTTGGCCGCCACTGCTGGCGCCGAGATCTTGCCGCTGTGCCCCGAAGTGCTCGGTCACATGGGCGTACCGCGGGCGCGCGTGGTCCTCGACAGCGACGGCAAACACAGCCACGATGAGAAGGGCCGCGACGTGACCGAGAGCGTCGACGCCGGCGCCCGTCTGGCCGATCTGTTCGCGCAGCAGGCCGGCGTCAAGCGCGCCATCCTGTGCGAAGGCAGCGCCTCGTGCGGCGTCTCGAAGGTGCACGGCGTCGTCGGTGAAGAGGCGGCGGATGTCGACGGCGTTGGCCGCCTGGCGGTCCGCCTGCAGAAGCGCGGCCTGCCCGTCGTCGGCGGCTAGCCTCCGACGACATGGCCGACTTCTTCGACGTGGTCGTGCTCGGCGATGGGCGTGGCGATCTGGCCGCGTTGGTCACTGCGGCGCTGTTGGCGCGACGCGGCCGTCGCGTGCTGTGCGCCGGATTCTCCGTCGAGGAACGCTACACGCTCGGCCCTTGGGTGTTGCCGACGTCGCCGGTGGGCTTCGTCGGCCTCGAGAGCCCAGCCTGGCGTCGCGTGCTCGATGAGCTGTCGCTTGGCGCCACATTGCGCCGCCGTCTCGAGCTCCACCGCCCGAGCTGGCAGCTCTGTCTTCCCGACGCGCGGCTCGACGTCGGGGATGAGCTCTTGCGTGAGCTCTCGCGTGAAGCTGCCAGCGAGCAGCCGATGATCGAAGCGGCCATGACGCGCCTCGGCCAGATCTCCGGCGAGCTCGACAGCATTCTCGCTCAGGACCCAACCATCCCGGCCGTCGGCTTCTGGGATCGGCGCGAATCCCGTCGAGAATCGGCGCGTCTGCCCGACGATCACGGCGACGTCGCCGCCGAGCTCGACGCCGCTTCGCCGTGGCGCGCGCTGTTTTCGCTGCCCGCCATGTTCGGCACCGACCTCGTCCGGCCAGGTCTCGTGGCCAGTGCGCGCGCCTTCGAGCTGCATCGCACGGTGCATCGGCTCGACGGGGGACGGCGTGCCTTGGCGGCCATCTTGATGGAGCGCGTACAACACCACGCCGGCGAGCTCAACCCGCGTCGACCGACGCAGATCCTCACCAAACGCGGTCGCGTCACCGGCGTGCTCTTCGACGGCGCGCGCGAGCCGGTGGGCTGCGACGAGCTGGTGGTAGCGCTGTCGCCCGACCGCCTTTTGCCGCTCCTCGACGGTGAAAAGCCGCCCAAGGCCCTGGTCGCCGAATCCGATCGGTTGCACGCCAAGCGCCACCGCTATCTGTTGCATCTGGCTGTTCCCGTCGACGCGCTACCAGATCCGCTCGGCCGCCTCGCCTACTCCGTCGGCGATTCCGGGGCGCCGCTGGAGGGCGCCAACGCCTTGCGCCTGCATACGACAGACGGCTATGGCCAGCATGCGGTGCTCACGGTCGAGGCGCTGGCCGAAGACGGGTCGCTGGCGGGGCTATCGTCGCTGCGCAAAGGTATCCGCGCGCATCTAGACCGGCTGTTCCCGTTCCTCAGCCGCAATCTTCTCTTGGTGCACTCGCCGCACGACGGCATCCCGCCCGAGGGAGCCAACATCCCCGGCGCACCGTTGCCGATCCAGCCGATGGACGAGGTGTGGGACGATGGAGACGGCGAGCGCGCGTTCGGCATCACCGGCATCGGCTACGAAACGGGCCTGAAAAACCTGACGCTGGCCTCGCGCCAGATCCTGCCCGGCCTGGGTCTAGAGGGCGAGCTGACCGCGGGCTGGATCGCCGCCCGTCTCGTCGGTGGCACGGACAAAAAGCGCGTACAAAAGCAATCCGTGCTGGAGTCTGGCTAGCGCGCGGCGCGGACGAGTCGTTCTTCGACGGCAGAGCTGAGGCCGACGAAGCGGACTCCGGCTCTTTGCATGCCTGGGCCCGAGGGCCGGGCCGAGACCACGTCGCCTTCGAGCTCGACGGGACCCCCGCCGTCTTGCAGCTCGAAGCGCAGCGACACGCGACCCTCAGCGACGTCGGGATGGAGGAGCTCGAGGCCCGTGCCGCTCAGGTTCTGCGTCAGGCCCAAGGTGATCGCCGACGAGCCAGCGACGGAAGTGCGGACTGCGGCGATGAACGGAGCGCGACGATCTTGTCTGCGCTCACGCTGGCCCGAGCGCCGGTCATGCATGATGTCGTACATGTAGGATATTGTCGCACCAGGTATCCAGTGGCGCAAATTTATTGAGATTATTTGGCGAGGGCGCGGCGGACCTTGGACAACAGGTCTTCGATCTGGAAAGGCTTAGTAACGTAGAAGCGCGCACCGACGTTGATGCCCTCGATCATGCTGCGCGGATCGCTCTTCGCCGTCAGGAAGATGACCGGGATGCGCTGCGTGCCTTCGTGGGCCTTGATCGCTTTGACGAACTCAATGCCGTCGAGGTTGGGCATCATGACGTCGGAGATCACGAGGTCGGGCTTGATGGTCTCGAGCTTCATGAGCCCATCGAGGCCGTCCTGAGCGACGGTGACCTGGTAGCCGTTGGCCGAGAGCTGCTTGCGCAGCAGCGTCTGGACGGCCGGCTCATCCTCGATGACCAGGATGTGCGGTGTGCCTGTCGACACTAGACAGCACCGTGGAGCGGAACGGCTTCATCGACGAGGAAGTTGGGCAAGCCGTCATCGACGCGGTAGAGGAGCTTGCAAGCGCTGCAGGCAAGCCCGTTGGCGTTGTCACCGTGATGTTCGGTGACGGCTCCCAAACATTTTGGGCAACGCAGTATTTCGAGTAGTTCGGGGTCGACCAAGGCGCTCGGCATCTCGTTCGGAATTACACCCCTTTGACCAGCGTGTCCACCCCGAGGAACGGCTGCGATGCGCCCTGACGCCACTGGCGAAGCTCGGCGGAGACTGCCTGGTCCTTGCGGGCGACGAGAAGATGGGTAAACGCGTGGCTGGGGTCGTTGGACGCCCAGGTGCCGGTGTTGAAGTAGGTGGCACCGCCTTCGAGGGCAACCTGCTCGGGGGCGTGCGTGTGGCCGAAGACGATGACCGGCGCGCACATCAGGCTCTGCACGAGACGCGTCGCCGTGCGTAGCTTGTTTGACGGCGTCTGCAGACGCAGCCGGCCGAGGATCGCCGCCGCGACGCCACACACCGCCAGCACCGCCAGCGGCGCCAGTACGCGATGAATGCCAGAGAGGCCCCACAGAAGCCAGGACGAGCTCACCAGGCCCACAGCGACGAGCGCCAGCCGGTCGACGCAGAAGAGCTGCAAGATCGACCAGAAGCGACGCGACACCGGAGGACGATGCAGTGCATCGAGCGCGACCAGCTTTTCTTCGGCGAACTCAAAGCTGCGCGCCAGCGACTGCAGCCGCTCGTGATGAACAGCGCGGCGCTCAGCGTCGGCAGCACGCATGGTGTACCAGGTCTCGACCAGCTTCCAGACCAGCATGCCGTAGAGATAGAACAGCCGGACCGCGCCGCGGACGCCGTTGGCCCAGGCCCATTTCATGTAGTCGATCGCACCCCACTCCTCGGCGGTGTGCGGGTTGTAGTCGGGCAGACGGTTGGCGAAGTAGCGCATGCCGGCGTGCGCGACGGAGAGCGCGATGCCGCTCTTCTTGCCGCCGCGACGGCAGGCGACGGGATTGAGAAGGTAGTCGACGGAGCAGTTCTCGTCGTACTGGTGACCGTGCTCGATGTAGCAGAGGTCGGGCTCGTAGAAGAACCACGGGCAGAAGCTGACGCGGGCCGAAAACTCCTCACGCGCGGCGGACTCGGCGCCGGCACCGACGGCAAAGCCGCACAGCCACTCCACCAGCGTCTGCTGCACACGCGGATAGTGGAACTCGGGGTCGTGGTTGCCGACGATGATGACCAACTGGTTACCAGCAGCGACGAAAGACGCCAGGCGCGCGAACACACCTTGGTGCCGCAACATGACCTGCTCGAGCTTCTTCTGGGAGTGACGCTCGTCGAAGCCGAGGCCGTAGAGGCGCTCTTCGTCGTCGAGATCGAGACCTTCGAGGCCTTCTGCGCTGGCTGGGATCTGGACCGAGAGGAAATCGACCATGTCGCCGTTGACCACCAGCGTCCACGGTTTGTCGTCGAGGCGGTTGATGGTGTGATGCTCGAGAAAGGCTTCGAGGGCGCCTTCGAGCGCGACGACGTGTTGGAGATACGACACCTTTGCCACACCAGGCCGCAGATCTTCACCAAGGTGAAGGTCGGAAATGACCAGGATGTTGCGGTCGGCTGCCATGATCGTGCTCTCTCTCGTCAGTCTTCGTTAAGTGAATCGGTTACGCCAACAAACACTGCAATGCGGACGCCAACTTTTTTCGCGACGCGCGCATCCGTTCCGACCCTGTCGCCACCTGGCAGCAGATAGCGCGCTGTGTTATACGGCGAAGCATGATCTCGGTGAAAACCGGCGTGTTCGCGTTGGTGTTTTTGGCTGGCATGGGAGGCCTTCTCTTTACGTGCCTCCGCCTCTATCGATTCATGAAAATCGGCCGTCCCGACGTGAAATTGGACCGTTTGGGCGATCGCGTCATCTCGGTGTTGGTCTACTGGCTGGGACAGAAAAAGGTCGCCGAGAAGACCATGGACAAGCCGCCGGTCGGCTTCACGTCCAAGCATCACCTCATGATCTTTTGGGGCTTTCTCATCGTCACCATCGGCACGGTGGAGGTCTGGTTCAACGGCTTCACCGGACTAGATTTTTCGTTCCTGCCGTCGGCCATCTTCATCCCGCTGCGCTGGACCGTCGACGTCTTCAACCTGATCGTGCTCTTGGCCGTCGGCTTCGGCTTCTTCCGTCGCATCGTGGTCAAACCCCGGCTCATCCCCATGTCGAACGAGGCGATCATCATCCTCGGGGCCATCGCCGGACTCATGCTGACGCACTTCGGCTTTCACGCGTTCCGGATGATCGCCGCCCACGACCTCGAGAGCTCGGCCCCGATCTCGACGGTGGTGGCCGAGCTGTTCTACGGCACCGCGCCGTCGACCGCGAGCCTGGTTTCGCAGGTCTTCTGGTGGATGCACGTGGTCCTCGGCCTCGCCTTCATCAACTTCGTGCCGTACTCCAAGCACATCCACATCCTTGGTTCTCTGCCGAACATCTTCTTCCGCAAGCTCTCCGAGCGCGGTCTCATGCCCAAGCTCAATCTCGAGGACGAGAACGACTGGGGCGTCGGCAAGATCGAGCAGTTCACCCAGAAGTCGCTGATGGACCAGTACGCCTGTACCGAGTGCGCGCGCTGCTCCAACTTCTGCCCGGCGTTCAACACCGACAAGCCGCTGTCGCCGATGAAGCTCATCCACGATCTGCGCGACGAGATGATCGAGCGCGGGTCGCGGCGCGACGAAATCGCCAAGCTGGAGAAGGCCGTTCCCGAGGCTGAGCGTGAAAAAGCCATCGAGGGCGCGCCTGGAGTGTTGGGCCTCTTGTATGCCGCCAAAAAGGCGTTCGACGACATGCCGGCCATGGTTGGCGGACGCATTCATGACGAGACGCTGTGGGCCTGTACGACCTGTGGTGCGTGTCAGGAAGTGTGCCCGGTCTTCATCGATCACCCGCTCAAGATTCTGCAGATGCGCACGCACCTCACCCTCGTCGAGTCGCGCATCCCGAGCGAGCTGACGCGGACGTTCTCCAATCTGGAGAAGAACTCCAATCCGTGGGGCATTGCCTCCGAGCGGCGCATGGAGTGGGCCGAAGGTCTGACGGTGCCGACCATCGAGGAGAATCCGTCGGCGGAGTATCTGTTGTTCGTCGGCTGCGCCGGCGCTTTCGACGACCGCATCAAGAAGACGATGCGCGCCTTCGTCGAGGTCTTGCAGATCGCCGAAGTGAGCTTTGCGGTGCTGGGCAAGCAAGAGAGCTGCTCGGGGGACACCGCACGTCGTGGCGGCAACGAGTATCTGTTCCAGTCGCAGGCCGAGGCCAACGTGACCTTGATGAACGAGGCCAAGGTCCGCAAAGTCGTCGCCTCTTGCCCGCACTGCTTTCACACCATCAAGAACGAGTACCCACAGTTCGGCGGCAAGTACGAGGTCATTCATCACTCGGAGTTGCTGGCGTACCTGATTACCAGCGGCAAGATCAAGCCCGAGGAGCAGGTGGCGAAGAGCTACACCTACCACGACAGCTGCTATCTCGGCCGCTGGAACCAGGTGTACGAGGCGCCGCGTCAGATCCTCGATGCCGTCGCTGGCGCGGGTGTGGCGCCCGCCGACGCGGGCAAGGTCACCGAGATGGTGCGTTCCAAGAAGCATGGCTTCTGCTGCGGTGGCGGCGGTGCGCGCATGTGGATGGAGGAGAAGATCGGCACGCGGGTGAACAACAACCGCGCGAACGAAATCATCGAGACCGGTGCTGAAGCGGTCGCGGTGGCGTGTCCGTTCTGTACCATCATGATCTCCGATGGCATCAAGGCCGCTAACGCCGACGAGAAGATTCAAGTCCTCGACGTGGCCGAGGTGATTCGCAAGTCTTTGACGCGCAAGATCCCGCCCAAGGCTGCGCCCGCGGCTGACCCATCCAGCTAAGAGCCTCAAACCAGTCAGCTATTTTACTGGTTGATTGGTTCGACCAATTCGATTAGGCTTGTTCCATGCAGTCTCACCGAACCATTTTTTCGCCTGACGAGCGGGCAGCGCTGGTCAACTTGGCCAAGGCCATCATGCCCGCCGGTGCCGGGGTCGCTGCCGGCGACGTGCACGCGGTAGAGCGGGCCGAGCAGTTCCTGGCGCACCTTTCTCCGACGGTGGGCAAAGGGTACCGGGCGATCTTGGCCGGATTCCGAGCCGGGGCGCGCCTCAGACATCTGCGGGGCCTCGCCAAGATGTCGTCGGAAGAGACGCTGGCCATGGCCAATGCCTGGCGCACCGGCGACTTTGCCCGGCGGACTGCGTTCAGGCTCCTCTCCATGCCGCTCAAGGCGGCTCACTACGACACCCGGGAGATGTACGAGGTCGCAGGTGCGCGTCACGGCGTTCTCACCGTCACCCAGGACGAGACGCCACGCTACATGACCGAGCGGGTCACCACCGCCACCGACCTCGGCCCGAACGGCACCGCCGAGACGGTGGAGTGTGATGTGGTGGTGATTGGCACCGGGGCTGGCGGCGCGGTGATCGGGAAAGAGCTGGCCGAGCAGGGCCTGGCCGTGGTCTTCGTCGAGGAAGGCCAGTACTTCAAGCGCTCCGAGCTCAACGGTCACCCGCTCGACATGCAGCGCAAGCTCTACCGCGACATGGGAGCCACCGTCTCTGTTGGCAACGTCAGCATCCCCATCCCCATCGGCAAAGCCGTGGGCGGGACCACGCTCATCAACTCCGGCACGTGCTATCGGGCGCCGGCACGCATCTTCTCCGAGTGGCACAAGCAGTTTGGGCTGCAGATCAGCGCCGACATCATGGCCCCGTTTTATGCGCGCGTCGAAGAGGTGCTCAACGTCGGTGTGGGAGAGGCGCGCCACATCGGCGGAGTGGGCCGGGTCATCGCGCGCGGCTGTGATGCGCTCGGGTACAAACACGCCCCGCTGCGACGGAATGCCCCGGGCTGCGATGGGCAAGGCGTGTGTTGCTTCGGGTGCCCCACCGACGCCAAGCGGTCGACGAACGTCTCCTACATGCCGCTCGGGCTCAAAGCCGGCGCACATCTGTTCACCGGATTTTCTGCCGACCGGATCTTGACCGAGGGCGGGCGAGCGGTCGGTATCGAAGCGCATGGCGCTGGACGTACACTGACGGTGAGGGCGCGCCGGGTAGTGGTGGCTGGCGGCTCGTTGCTGTCACCGGTGCTGCTCGAGAAGAACAAGCTCGGCGGCGCTTCGGGGCAGCTCGGGCGCAACCTGACCATCCATCCTGCCATCGGTGCGCTGGCGTTTTACGACGAGATCATCGATGGACAGCTCGGCATTCCGCAGGGCTACGCCATCGAAGAGTTCCACGAAGATGGCCTCCTGTTCGAGGGCGCGTTCACGCCTCCCGACGTCGCTGCGGCGACATTGCCGCTCATCGGGCCGCAAGTCGTGGAGCTGATGCAGAGCTATCGCAACCTCGCCTGCTTCGGGCTCATGATCGAGGACACTTCGCGCGGTCGGGTGCGTCTTGGGCCGGGAGGCAAGCCGCTCATCACCTACTGGCTCAATGACCACGATGTGGCGCGGCTCAAACGTGGCGTCGAGATTTTGTCGCGGGTTTATTTTGCCGGCGGCGCGCGCAAGGTGCTGCCCAACGTGCACGGCTTCGATGCGTTCGAGTCGGTGGCCGAGGTGGAAACTTTTCGGCGCGCCAAGCTCAGCGCACGCGACTTCGACGTCACGGCGTATCACCCGCTCGGCACCGCGCGCATGGGGGCCGATTCACGACACAGCGTGGTCGGGCCCGATCTACAAGTACACGATGTCCCCGGTCTCTACGTCGTCGACGGCAGCATCATTCCGTCGTCGCCAGCCGTGAACCCCATGCTGACGATCATGGCGCTGGCAGCGCGTGCCGCGGACACGATGGCGACCTCGCTGAGCTAGGCCTCGCTACGCGTTACTCGGAAAGGACGCGTGGGAGGCGGTAGACTGCGCCGGTGGGGCGGGTGAACTCGACGCCCATCTCGTTGGCGCGGGTGGACCAGCGCACCTGGCCCTCGACGGTCTCGTCGGCGAGGCGGAGCTGGACGCGGGCACCGACCGGTAGCTGGGCTGGGCCACGCAGGCGGGCGCCGCCTGGGCTGAGGTCGAGGAGCTCGCCCTGGGCGTCCATGCCGTCGACGGTGAAGTCGACCTGACCGGGGCCTTCGAGGCGGCGGTGTTTGCGCTGGGGGACATCGTGGGTGTCGGCCCAGGCGGCATTGAGCATGCGCTCTTTGGCGTCTTGCGAGCCGTCGGGGGAGAAGGCCACGAAGAGGCGATCTGCGCCGCGACGGACCACGCGGCCGAGGACCTCGAAGGTCTGCTTGAGCGTGCGGATGTGGACTTCGAGACCGAGCGTATCGCCTTCATTCAGCGACGAGAACGGCGGCTGAGTGAGCGGCACCAGCGCGTCGGTGAGGACCAGGCCCCCGTCGCGGAGAAACCCCCAGTAGCTGGCGAGAAGCTCCCTGCCAGACGGGAAATGTATAGACGTGGCCCCCGACCCCATGTTCACACCCTCCACCCGTTCGACATCTTCTACGTTAGCACACGTCGCATAGCTCGGGCGTGTCCTCGTGTGTCGGCTGCGGTGTTCTGGGTCGTTCAGGTGGCAGCGGATGTTTTCAGCCAGAGCAGATCTGGAAGCAACGACCCAAGCAGCCGCGGATCGGCGAAAACGTTGAGGCCGGGCGCGAGCAGCTTGCCGTAACGGTCGAAATACAAAAGCTGTTTGGCCACGAGGACCAGCGCGCGCGGTAGCCGGAGTTTATGACGCGCCGCAACACGGAGCACCTCGGGCAACAGCTCGGCGAGGCGGATGTCGGCCAGACCCTGACGGCGCAGCGGCTCGACCAGCGCGGCGAGATCGGTGGCCAGCTCTGCGGACACGTTCGATTGTTCGTGATTCCCGGCGACAGCGTCGAGACCCACCAAGGCCGCGGCCAAGCCCTGGAAGTCGCCGGTCAGGGCCGACGCCAAGAGCTCAGCCAGGCGACGGCGGGTTTCGAGATCGAGGCGGCCGATGATGCCGAAGTCGAGAAAGCCGATGCTGCCGTCGGTGAGGATCAACAGATTGCCGGCGTGGACATCGCCGTGGAAAAAGCCGCGCAGGAGGAGCACGCGGAACCAGGCGCGCATGCCGGCGATGAGACGCTCTTCGCCGTCGAAGCCGCGCTGGGCGACGGCGCGGACGTCGTCGATGCGGACGCCGTCGAAGTACTCGAGCGCCAGGACGCGACGGGTCGACACCTCGCGGATGACGCGTGGGGCGCGGACGTCGTCGTGGCCTAGCTCTTTGGCCCAGCGGTTGAACTCGTCGAGATGGTCGGCTTCACGGACGAAGTCGAGCTCATCTTCGAGCGTGCGGGACAGATCGTCGACGACCGCGCGTGGGTTGGCCAGGCGCACGATGGGTAGCCACTCGGCGACGCGGGCCAGGATCGCGAGGATGATGAGATCGGCATGGACCCTGGCGTGAATGCCGGGACGTTGCACTTTGAGGGCGATGACTCGTCCGTCGCTGAGGACAGCGCGATGGACCTGGGCGATGGAGGCCGCGGCGAGCTCCAGCTCGTCGACCGAGGTGAAGCGCGACGCGATCGGGCCCAGCTCCTCCTCGATGACCATGGCGACCAGCGGAAACGGCAGCGGTCGAACGCGGTCGAGGGTGCGCTCCAGCTCCCGTCGGTAACGCTCGGGAACGAGGCCGTGTGAGCTGGCCAGGAGCTGCGCCAGCTTGACCCAGGTCGGGCCGAGCGCCTCCAAGGTGTCGCGGACGAGGACGGGGATGTTGGTGCTCTGGCCGGCAAGGCGCTGGACCAAGAGGTTGATGCCAAGCCGGAGAAAGATGAACGTGGTCGAGAGAAGCCGCGCAGCGACGACAAAGACATCGCGCAGCCTGCCGCCGATGCGCATGACGACGAACACGCCGACGAGGAGCGCGAGCGCCAACACGCCGGCCACGGCGATCATCGCTCGTGACCGCGGCTTTCGCGCGGGTTGTTTTGCAGCTTGGTCTCGTCGAGGGTGCGGTGTGGCTGCGCCTGGCGGAGGTCGATACCGTGGGCGTTGAAGACGCCGCTCAACAGATCGTGGGCGTTGTTGAGGCCGCGGCGAACCGAGTCGTAGCCGTGCTGGGCGGCGCGGTGCTTGGTCCAGAAGTTGAGCGGGCTCATGTTGAAAAAGACGAAATCGTCCTCGGCGGGCTCGATGAAGATGACGTCGGCCTGGATGTTCTCGTCGTGGAAGACCAGCTCCTTGGCCAGATCGAGGCGCGCGCCGATCATGGTGCGCACCGATTGCGAGACGATGGACGGCAACCCAGCGTCGTAGAGATTGCGGCCAGCGCGGTCGTAGCGGATGCGGGTGAAGGGGTTGTAGCAGACGACCAGCTCGCAGCCTTTTTCGACGGCGACGCGAACGTTGGCGGTGCGCATGAGGCCACCGTCGACGAGATCGAGAACTTGGGGCTGGCCGGGCTGGTTGGCGAGCGGGTTGTCGACGACCATCGGGCGGTACCAGCCGGGCAGCGCGCAGGAGGCGGCGATGGCGATGGAGATGGGAACTTTGCCGTAGGGCTCGTCGTGGCCGAAGACGACCAGCTCGCCGCGGCTGAGATCGGTGGCGGTGAGATACAGCTCTTTGCCGGTCTTGGCGAAGGCGCCGGCGAAGTCGTCGGGCAGGCCGGTGCGGGCCATTTGCCGTCGGAGATAGTCGGCGAGCGCATGCGGATCGAAGAGACCGGTCGGCAAGACCCGTCCGAGGCTGGAGAGCATTTTCTTGGCTGTGTCGCCGAGAGAGAAGCGGCTGGCGGTGCGGGAGTCGGTGGCGCCAGAGAGCCAGTTGGTGAAGATCTCTTGCTGGCGGTCGAAGAGCGGACCCCAGCGACCGAGGAGCTCGGGATTGGGACGCATGAAGTGGGCGGCGCGGAAGGCTTCGTAGCGCTCGCTGGTGCCGGCCAGGATGCGGAAGACCTCGTCGGGATCGATGCCGGCCGAGAGGACCGAGGCGAGGACGCTGCCGGCGGAGAGGCCGACGAAGACATCGAAGTGGGTGAGGCCGAAGGGACGGGTGATGCTGGAGAAGCGGCGTGCGGCGAGGACCTCGTCGAGGGCGCGGAGACCGCCGGCTTTGAAGGCGCCGCCGGAGACTGCGCCGCCGGCGAGGACCAGGCCGACCTTGCTGGGTCGAAGGCGCGTCACGCTGGGGTCGAGCTTCTGGATGACGGTGATGCCGCGGTGGTGGACGAAGCGGCGAGCAAAGGCGGCCATTGTCTTTAGTTTCTCACAGGTTCGCGTCGGCGCCAGTCGCAAGGGCGAGTTGTTGGAGGCCGGCGGTGTGGACCGCTCGATGGGCTGGATCGCCGATCAGATCTTTGGCCAGACGGGCTGCGCGGACCATGGCGTCGGGGGTGCCGACAGCGACGAGGAGCTGGCCCGCGAGCGCGTTGGCGGAGGGTAAAACGCCATCGGTGACGGGGTGTTGGACGTGGCCGAAAGGCGGGTTGGGCACATCGCGAAAGCCGGCGGCGCCGTCGTCGTGCTCGTCTAGGATGCGGTCGGCGCGGCGTTTGGCGGCTTCGGGGTGGTGGCCGATGAGGGCAAGACCGATGAGGGCGTGGTCGGCGAGATGGCCCGGTCCGACGGGCAGGCGGGCCAGGCGCGAGCGGAGCTGGGCGGCTCGTTTGGCGAGATCGGGTCGGCCCAAGGGCGCGGCGGCGGCGGTCAACGCCAGGCAGATCGCGGCGACGGTGCCGTCGCTGGCCGGCCCGTCGAGTGGAGGTCGCGGTCGGAGGTCGCGGGCGGTGAGCAGACGCTTTCGGACCTGAAACAGGAGCGCGTCGATCTCGGGCTCGCTGTGGCCGAGCTCGGCGGCGAGCGTGGCGTTTTCGACCGCGACGAAGAGAACATTGCGGGTCGGATCGGAACGCAGCTCGCCGCGACCATAGACGTCAAAGGCCCGGATGGCCACCCGGCGTAGCTCGCCGTCGAGAACCTGGGCGAGCTCGGCCTCGGTCCAGGTGTAGTGACTGGCGTCGTCGTAGGCGCCCAGATCGGCGGCTTCGCCGAGAAGCACCTCGTCACCGACGAGAAGCCGGCGTTCGAGATAGTCGACGATGCCGCGCGCGACCCAGTGAAAGGCCGGTTCGGCGAGATAGAGCTGGAGCAGCGCGGCTTGATCGACCGCACGTTTTTCGAAGCTGGGTACCACCCAGGCCTCGTCGCTGGCAGCGCGGTGGAAGCCGCCGTCGAGCTGATCGCGGATGCCGCTTTGGGCCATGGTGGCGAGCATCGCCAGCGCAGCAGGGCGGGCGCGTGGATCGGGATGTCGAAGCAAAAACTGACAGAGCGGCGCACGCGGGGCCCGACCGAGGGGCGCGAGCCCGATCTGGGCGTGGGCCTCGAGGACCGTTCGGATCGAGAGGTCAGCGACGGTGATCGGTGGGGCCGCAATGGGCTGGCCACAGAGGAGGCGCGCGATGCCGCGTGCGCCGACGGCGGGGGCACCGAGTCGACCGTCGGTGTCGAGAGGCACAGCGACGGGCCAGCGGGCCGCGGCGGGCACCAGACGCGTCGCGAGCTCGGGACGTCGCTCGGCGTCGATACGGCAGAGGGTTTGGCGGGCTGGGTCAAAGCCCAGATCCGTCAGATGGCCCGGGTCGTCGAAGAGCTCGGTGTCGACGGTCTGGGACAGATGACCGAGGCCGTCACCGACGACGAGGAGGGCCGGGCCCGGAGGGCGGTCCTCGAAGGTGTGCCAGCGGAGGGCGGTGGCTCTCCGCCACCAGAGACCCTGACGTTCACTGTCCGGCACGCTCACACTCCCGACCGAAGTCGCTTAGAGTACCACGCCATGCGCCCTGCCCTTTTTGCCGTGCCGTTCCTGGCTGCGATCTCCAGCGCCGTCGCTGCGCCGAAACCGCCGATGGTGCGGGAAATCGGTGCGCTCAGGACGGAGGACGTCCCCGAGATTCCCCGTCGGGTGATCGACCGGGCCCGGCAGTATCTGTCGGTGCGGGCGGCGGACCTCCTCGACTGGCGTCCCGATGGGCAGAGCATGCTGGTCGGCACCCGGTTCGGTGAGACGGCGCAGGTGCACGAAGTGCGTGCGCCAGAGGGTGGCCCAAGTGATCGCCAGCAGCGGACATTCTTCACCGAGCCCGTGCGCGAGGCGGCGTTTGCCGGCGACGGGACAAGCCTGTGGTTCCGGATGGATACCGGCGGCGGCGAGTTTTATCAGTACTACGCGCTCGACCAGAAGACTGGCGAGCATCGCCTACTCACCGACGGCAAGTCACGCAACGAGGGCCTCTTGCCGTCGCCGTCGCGCAAGCAATTTGCCTTCACCTCGACGGAGCGCAACGGCAAGGACTACGACGTTTACGTCTATTCCGGCGGCGCACGGAAAAAGATCGTCGACCTGACCGGGCAGTGGAACGCCATTGCCTGGTCTCCCGACGAGAAACATTTGATCTTGCGTCACTACTTGTCGATCAGCGAGTCCACGCTGCATGTGCTGGACGTGGCCTCGGGAGCGATCAAAAAGCTCGGCGCCGATCTGCCCAAGGTGGCATACGGGGCCGATGCGGCCGTCAGCGCGGCCGGCGATGTGTACTTTCTCTCCGACGGTGGCGGCGAGTTTTTGCGGCTGTGCCATACGACGTTGGCTGGCGGCGCGGTCGATGTGTTGACGGCCGACTTGAAGTGGGATGTGACCGATCTCGCCATGTCTGCCGACGGCAAACAGCTGGCCTGGGTGGTCAACGAAGGCGGGTCCAGCCAGCTATGGTTGTCGTCGGGGTTTGCCGGCGCCAAAGAGGTCGTCAAGAAGGCGCGCCGGCTCGGGATGCCGGGCGGGGTGGCCGGCGTCATCGTCGGGACGCCCCACTTCGACGCGCAATCGCGGCGCCTTGGCTTCACGTTGTCGACGGGCGAGATTCCGGCCGACGTCTTTGTCATCGACGTGGCGCCGGGCAAGAAGCCAGTGCGCTGGACGTTCAGCGAGACCGGTGGGCTGCCGGTGTCGAAATTCGTGCCGGCCGAAAAGGTGGAATGGAAGTCGTTCGACGGGCGGGCGCTGTCGGGATGGTTGTACCGGCCGCGAAATATCTCCGGCAAGGTGCCAGTGGTCCTCAACATTCATGGCGGACCGGAGTCGCAGTCGACGGCGGCGTTCTCGTCGGTGGTGCAGTCCTGGGTGGCCGAGCTGGGGGTGGCGGTGATCTTGCCGAACGTGCGTGGCTCGGCCGGCTATGGCCGTACCTCGCTGTCACTCGACGACGGCGTCAAGCGCATGGACTCGGTGAAAGACATTGGCGCCTTGCTCGACTGGATCGCGACCCAGCCCCAGCTCGACGCCAGCAAAGTCGCCGTCTACGGCGGGTCATACGGCGGCTTCATGGTCCTCGCGTCGCTGGTGGCGTATTCGGACCGGCTCCGCTGCGGCGTGGACATGGTCGGCATCTCCAACTTCGTGACGTTTCTGGAGCGCACCGAGGCCTATCGGCGCGACCTGCGGCGGGCCGAGTACGGCGACGAGCGCGAGCCCGCGGTGCGAAAAGTGCTGATGGACGCGTCGCCGCTCGGACATGCAGACCGGATTCGCCGGCCGTTGTTCGTGGCGCAGGGCAAAAACGATCCGCGCGTGCCGGTGACCGAGGCCGAACAGATCGTAAAGGCGGTGCGTGCAGCCGGACAGCAAGTCTGGTACATGCTGGCCAGCGACGAGGGTCATGGGTTTCAGAAGAAGCCCAACCGCGACGCGTTTCAGCATGCGGTGCTGTTGTTTTTGGAGGAGCACCTCGTCAAGTAACGCGCTGAAGTGCGCTAGACTGGGCAGATGGGCAAGAAGGCGAGCGGTTTTCACACTCCGTTCGACAAGCTCAAGGCGGTGAAGCTGCCGGTGCCGGCGAAGCCTGTGCCGGTGGTGAAGGTTGCGCCGAAGCCGACGCCGCGTGCCGAGGCGGCGCTGTTCGAGGACGAGATGGCTGGTGTGCGGCCGCTCGAGGCCGATCCGGGCGGCCGGGCGCATGCGCCGCCCCCGTCGGAGCGGCCGTCGCGATCACGCCGCCAGGCCGACGACGATGAGGCCTACGCCGTGCTGGCCGATCTGGTCGACGGCGTGGGTCCGTTCGACATCACCGCAACGGACGAATACATCGAGGGGTTGGCGCCGGGGATCGATCGGCGTTTGTTGCGAAAGCTGAAGCGCGGCGATTTTGCGCTGCAGGGTCATCTGGACCTGCATGGCCTTCTGGCCGAGGATGCGCGTGGCGAGGTGGAGCGTTTCCTCGATCGGGCGCGCACCGACGGCAAACGCTGCCTGCTCATCGTCCACGGGCGCGGGCTCAATTCGAAAGATGGCATCCCGGTGTTGAAAGAACGGCTCAAGACCTGGCTGACGGTAGGACGCCTGTCAAAGTCGGTGCTGTGCTTCTGTACGGCGCGGCCCACCGACGGCGGCGCCGGCGCGGTCTATCTGTTGTTGCGCAAAGCCTGAGTCATTCTTCCTCGGTGGTGGCCGAGAGACGCTGTAAGACCGCGAAGTCCTCGAGGGTGGTAATGTCGCCTTTGACCTCGACGCCGGCAGCGATTTCGCGGAGCAGACGGCGCATGATCTTGCCCGAGCGCGTCTTGGGCAAGGCGTCGGTGAAGCGGATCTCCTCGGGCCGGGCCAGGGCGCCGATCTCCCGGACCACATGGTCGACGAGCTCGCGGTGCATCTCGGCGCTGGCATGGTGAGAGCCGCGCAGCGTGACGAAGGCGACGATGGCCTGGCCCTTGAGCTCGTCGGGGCGGCCGACGACCGCGGCTTCGGCCACGTGGGGATGGCCGACGAGGGCGCTCTCGATCTCCATGGTGCCGAGTCGGTGGCCGGCGACATTGATCACGTCGTCGACGCGGCCCATGACCCACAGGTAACCGTCTTCGTCCATGCGTGCGCCGTCGCCGGCGAAGTAATACGGCGCATGGGTATCCGGGTCGTGGATCTCGGAGAAGTAGGTCTTCACGTAGCGCTCGCGGTCGCCCCAGATGGTCCGAAAGATCGATGGCCAGGGACGGCGCACGACGAGAAAGCCGCCGGTATTGGGCGGTGACGGACGGCCATCCCGACCGACGACCACAGCGTCGATGCCGGGCAACGGCAGCGTGCAGGAGCCCGGTTTTTGCGGCACGGCGCCCGGCAGCGGTGCCACCATGATGGCGCCGGTCTCCGTCTGCCACCAGGTGTCGACCACCGGGCAACGATCGCCGCCGATGTGGTGGCGATACCACATCCAGGCCTCGGGATTGATGGGCTCACCGACGGTACCGAGGAGGCGCAGCGACGTCAGATCGTGCCTTGCTGGCAGCTCGTCGCCCCAGCGCATGAAGGTGCGGATGGCGGTTGGCGCGGTGTAGAAGATGGTGACTTTTTCGTCGGCGATGATGCGCCAGAAGCGATCTTTGTCGGGGGTGTCGGGGGCGCCTTCGTACATCACGGTGGTGGCGCCGTTGAGGAGTGGGCCGTAGACGACATAGCTGTGGCCGGTGACCCAGCCAACGTCGGCGGTGCACCAGTAGATGTCATTGTCGCGGAGATCGAAGACGAGGCGCGTGGTGTAGGAGACGCCGACGGCGTACCCGCCGGTGGTGTGCACCACGCCTTTGGGTTTGCCGGTGGTTCCCGAGGTGTAGAGGATGAAGAGCGGGTGCTCGCTGTCGATGGGCGGGGCACGGTGGACGGGGGATTGTCGGGGCACCAGATCCGACCAGCGGAGGTCGCGGCCGGGGCGGAGCTGGGCGCCGTGCCCGATGTGCTCGACGACGAGGACTTTCTCGACGGTGATGCAGCCTTCGCTATCGGTCGTATCCAGTGCGCGATCGACGTTGGCCCACAGCGGGATGACTTTACCGCGGCGCCAGCCCCCGTCGGCGGTGACAATCAGCTTGCAGCCGGCGTCGCGGACGCGGTCGCGGATGGCCTCGGCGGAGAAGCCGCCGAAGATGACCGAGTGGGTGGCGCCGATGCGGGCGCAGGCGAGCAGAATGATGCTGAGCTCGGGGATCATGGGTAGATAGACAGCCACCCGATCGCCGCTCATGACGCCGAGGGCCGCGAGCGCGTTGGCGGCGCGGCAGACCTCGGCGTGGAGCTGGCGGTAAGTGTAGACGCGGCGGCTCTTGCCGTCGCTGGAGTCGGTCGGCTCGCCAATCCAGACCAGGGCTGGCTTATCGCCGCGCGTGGCCAGATGACGGTCGAGACAGTTGGCGGCGAGGTTGAGCTCGCCACCAACGAAAAATCGGACCAAGGGCGAGTCCTTCTCGAAGAAGGTGTGCCACGGCTTCATCCAATCGAGGCGGCGGGCCTCGGCGGTCCAGAAGCCTTCTGGGTCTTTCTGTGCGCGAGCGCACAGCGCCTGATGCTCGGCCAGCGAACGCACCTCGGCGCCAGCGACGAAGGCGGGCGGCGATTCGAATACCCGCCGCTCGTGTAGCAACGAATGGATTGCCTCGCCACCTGGCGACACGGACGACGGTGGTTTTTGGGATGAGCTGGACATGAAGCTACATGTTGTCGGCCCGGCGCGCCGCAGAGTCAACCCAGCGCCGATACGATTGACCTCAGCCGGGGCCCGGCCTACCATGCGCCGATTCTGACGTCGATTTGGCGTCGAACTACAGAAGCAAGGACCCATGACAAACCTCACCCTATCGCTGCGAACCGCGCTCCTGGTTGCCTCTGTCGTGACCGCGCCGTGGCTTTCGGGATGTGGTCGCACGCCGGCCGGCCCGACCTGTGTCACGTCGACCGATTGCGATGGGACCACCAGCTGCGATGTGCTGACCGGTCAGTGCTCGATGGGCTGTGGGACGTGCCCGATCGACACCATCTGCGCCGACGGACAGTGCCATGCGGTGACTGGCGGCTGTGACAAGGGTGCCGCTTGCCCGACTGGCTCGGTCTGCATCAACAATCAATGTCTTGCGTCGGGTTGCACGCCGGCGTGTGCGGGCGGATCGGTCTGCGTCAACAACGTGTGCGTGACCAGCATGCCGCCACCTCCTCCGTGTGGTGGCGATTGTCCAGTTGGCACCGCCTGCGACGGGACCAGCTGCGTGCCGACCACTCCCCCGCCGCCGGCTGGTTGTGGAACCGGCGCGGCCTGCCCGTCGCCGCTGGTTTGTACCAATGGTCAATGCTGCCTGGGTGGCGCCTTGTGCATCCCGCCGCCAGCGACGTGCGGCAACGACGGCCTGTGCCCACCGACGTTCACCTGCCTTGCTGACCTCGTCTGCTGCGGTCAGGGCCAGCTGGCATCGATCTGCCTGCCCAAGTTCACGAGCTGCCAGGGCGGCATGATGTGTCCTGGTCAGACCGATCAGTGCTTGTTCGGCTTTTGCATTCCGCAGTCGCTGTTGAGCCTGCTTGGCGGGCTTTTGGGCGGCGGCGGTGGCGGCGGTGGCATCGGGATGATGTGCCAGTCGTCGACCGATTGCCCGGCCAATCTGCAGTGCTTGTTTGGTCTTTGTATCCCTGGTTTCGGTGGCGGTGGCGGGCCCGGCGGTGGTGGGGGTGGACCGGGTGGTGGGGGTGGTGGGCCGGGTGGCCCAGGTCCGGGCGCCATGGAGCTGCAGTCTCCGTTGCAACTGCAGCACTTCGTGTTGCCGACCGAACAGCTTGGCCCGACGAGCTCGGGCTGCATCACCTCGCAACAGTGCCCGTCGGGCACGCAGTGCGCACTTGGTTATTGCCTTCCTTCCAGCCCATAGCCAGCGAGAGAACGAATGACACGACCGGCCAGCCTGCTTCGCTTCTCCCTTCAAAGCCTTCTTGCGGTCGTCTTCGCGGTTATCGCGAGCAGGCCCGCCTTTGCTCAGCCCGTCGACGATCCCGGCATGGAGCCCACGCCGAAGCCGGTCACGCCGACCCCGAAGCCGGTCACGCCGCCGCTAGTGATCAAGCCCACCCCTACGGTCAAGACCTCGACGGTGGTGGCTTCGCCGCCGATGTTTGCCCCCAAAGCGCCGCCGCCTGAGTTCAAAGAGACGGTCGACGTCAAGACCACCTGGGTCGACGCCACCACCTCCGCCATTCCCGAGACGGACAACGAGTTCACAGAGCGCCTGGCTGCGCCGACGCTGGGCGGCTCGGTTGGCCTCTTCCGCGTCAAGACCGCCGAGCAGCAGCGGACGCACAGCTTTCGCATCGGTCTCCACATCGGCGGCTTTCAGCAGGACAACTTCCTCATCGCCGGCGCCAACGGCCAAAAAGGCGACACCAACGGCCGCGTGCAGGGTGACCTCACCGTCGGCTACACGCCGTGGAAATACATCGAGCTCTACCTCGGCATCTTCAACAGCTCCAACCGCAACCAGCGCACCGATTCGGCCCGCACCGACCCCGAGGTCATTCTGTCGCTCGGCGATCTAGCGCTCGGTATCAAGGGCCGCTACACGGTGGCCAAGTTCATCGACATCGCCCTCAACCTCGACGTGCGTTTCCTGAACTCGGTGTCGGGTATCAGCTTCGACGGCAAGTCGACCAACTTTGCCATCGACGCCATCGCCACCTTCGACCTGCGTCGCAACCAGCTCACTCGCAAGGTGCCGCTGCGCTTCCACGTCAACTTTGGCTTCCTGCTCGACAACTCGCTGTCGTTGTTGCCGCCTGGCCAGTGCGCGTTCTCGACGAAGACCGACTCGTGCATCGCCTCCCGCGTGGTCGAGACCTTCGCCTACGGCATCGGCACCAACCGGCTGCGCATCGCCGGCGCCGTCGAAGCGCCCATCGTGGTCAAGCATGTCGGCATCGATATTTTCCTCGAGTACATCGCCAACATCTCCGTCGGTGGCGGTGACCAGGTGGTCCTCAACGCGCTCAAGAACGACACCTCGGTCTCGAAGGCACGCCTCACCAATCCGGCGCAACAGTGGATGACCATCGGCCTGCGCATTCGTCCGGTTTCGGGGCTCGTCCTCGATGCCGGCGTCGACATTGGCCTGCAGAGCCCTGGCTTCCAGTACGGACCGCCGGTCACGCCATGGAACGTCATTGCCGGTGCTGCCTTCGCCTACGACACCATCAACAAGGCCGGCAAGACCAAGATCATCGAGAAGACCGTCACCCGCGAGATCTCGCGCGGCGCCACCGTCGGTAAGCTGCGTGGCGTGGTCAAGGATGCGGTCAGCAAGAAGCCGCTCGGCAATGCCACCATCAAGTACCTCAACCGCATGGAATCGTCGCAGCTCAGCGGCGACGACGGCTTCTTCGTCTCGTACGGCTTCGTGCCCGGCCCGGTGCAGCTCGAGGTCTCGCGTGAGGACTACGAGTCGATCAAGGTCGAGACCAGCGCCATCGCCAACGGCGAGACGCCCGTCGAGGTCTTGTTGACGCCGAAGCCCCCGCAGTCGGGCATCCTGCGCGTCCGCGTGGTCGACGGTACCAATGCGCCCATCCGCGCCACCGTGCACATCCAGAGCTCCACTGGCGCCATCGTCGATGCGGACGCCGCACCGGAGGGCCCAGGCAACTTCACCGCCAAGCTCGCTGGTGGCGACTACCTCATCGACATCGTCGCTGACGACTACCTGGCCAAGCAGCGGCAGATCAAGATCGAGGCCGGCCAGCCACAGTCGCTCGACGTGACGCTGACCAAGAAGCCGTCCACGTCGCACGTCGCGCTCGGTAAGGGCGAGATCGTGGTCAAGGGCGTGGTCCACTTTGGCACCAACGACGCCGTGATCAAGCTCGACGGCCAGCAGCTTCTCGACGAAGTGGCCGACATCATCATCCGCAATCCGCAGCTCAAGAAGATCCGCATCGAGGGTCACACCGACAACCGCGGTGTGGCGCAGAAGAACCTCGAGCTGTCCAAGGCGCGGGCGGCGTCGACCATGGCCTACCTCATCAAGCAGGGCGTCGATCCGCTGCGGCTCGACAGCGAAGGCTATGGCGCGTCGCAGCCGTTGGTGCCGAACCTGACCCCGGCCAATCGCGCCAAGAACCGCCGCGTGGCGTTCAAGATCGTGGAGTAAGCACATGTCCGTGACGCCTCCGATGCAGTACACACCGCGCGAGTCAGGTCAGGCCTTGCCCGACGACGCGTTTTTGCAGCGGGGGCGTCAGCTCACGTTCATCATTCTCGGCGGCATGCTGGGAGCCGATTTCTTGGCCATCCTGGCGGTCGTGGTGTTGATGGGCGGAGTCGGCGCGTTCAGCGGCATCATCCGCTTGGCCATTGCCTCGGGTCTCGCCTATGCCACCTGGCGCGGCAACGACGTGGCCAAGTGGATCCTGGTCGTCCTCGGCTTCATCGGCGGCTTGCTGTCGGTATTCGCCGGGTTCGGGCTGCTGTTTTTTTCGCCCGTGCTGGGACTCACCAGCCTGCTCGTCGCTGGAGCGCACATTGCCGGTGGTGTCATGCTGCTCGTGTCCGGCCCCGTGAAGGCGTACCTCCAGTACCAGCGCAACACGATGCTGTAGGTTCAAGAAAATCCGGGATCGGCCGAGTCTAAGCTGGGTCCAACGTGTCCAACTCCACCGTGCAGTTCAAGCCTGGTACGAGTGCCTTTCATATCAAAGGCAACTCTTACCGTGGCTACTTCAAATTTTTCGCGTCTATTTGCACGGCAAAATTGGTCGATCAGCTACCGACCGAAGACCTGCGGATTTTTGCCTCTCAACAATTCTTGCCATCGAGCTGGTACGACTTTTTTCCATACGTCGCGATCTGTCGGGCCGCGGCACGCACGACGCATGAGGGGTATGCGGAGCACATTCAGCGCGCGACCCGTTGGCAATTCAAGAACGACCTCAACGGAATCTACCGCGCCATCCTCAGCGTCGCGGGCCCACGGTTCGTCGCAGGCCGAGTGGTCCAGATGACGTCGAGCTACTTTGATTTCGGCCACGCGCAACCGCTACACAGCGATGCCAATAGCTTCGAGGCTGCCCGCTTCGGAATGCCGCACAATATGGTGGAATGGTATACGCACGTTTCGAACGCGTACCTCGAAGAGGCGGTGGGCGCAGCGGGTGGCAAGAATCCCAAGTCGGAAGTCACCGGCGTCGACGATGAAGGCGAATCACACGGTGTGGCAATCAAGACCGTGCGTTTCAAGGTGCGGTGGGAATAGCCACTCGAGACATCGCCCCGAGGCGTCACGGCTGTACGGCCAGCTGGGCGAAATCAAACGGGGGTTTCAGGTCTGCCACGCTACCTTTGGCCAGGCGGAGGAAGACTGGCGTGGGCGTGCCGAAGGCGGCTGCGGTCGAGATGCCGAAGTCGAGGCCGAGTGGCTGAGCGCCGTTGGGGGTGACGCGAAGGACTGCAGTCACCAGCCATTGGGCGTCGGGGGTGACGTCGAGGGCGCTCGGGATTTCGCGCAGCGGGAACAGCGGGCCGCCAGAGCCGTCGAGGGCGGCGCGCACGACCATGCCTGGCTGAGGCGGGTGCCACAACTTGGCGACCTCGAGCGGCTGGCCGGCGACTTTGTCGAGGCGGAAGAGCTGATCGTTGACTGCGGTCACGAAGACCGCGGCTTTTTCTGGCGGTGTGCGGATGGTCGTGCCCGAAGCCAGCGGCTGTCCGCGCGCGATGGCCAGACGCAGAGGGGCGCCAGCGCCGAGGACCACTTGCGTGCGCCAGACCGACAGCTTGGTGTCGTCGCCTTCGCCGCCACGTACACCGAGACGCACCGCGCACAGCCGCATGGGCTCGACGGCGGGATGGCTCTTGAGGCTGGTGCCCGACACCACCCAGATGGTCTCGCCGTCGACGGACCAGGCGAGGTCGCGCACCAAAGGCATGCGGGCCTCGGGCAAGAGCGGCAGGCTGGCTTTCGCCTTGGGCGTGGCCGGATGCTCGATGTCGAGAATTTCTAGACGATTGCCGTCGGGCACCAACGCGGCCAGCGACTTGCCGTCGGGCGAGAGCGCGTAGGCGACCGCGCCGGCGAGCTCGTGCGGCAGGTTGACCGGCACGTAGGGCGACGGGTGGAGCGCGTTTTTGACCAGCAGGAAGGTGGCCTGGCCGGCGCCGACAGCGACGAGAGTCGTGGCGCGATCGGAGGCGGCCAGGCGACTCGCTTCCTGGCGCAGCGCCACTTCACCGACGATACGCGGCGCCGGGATGGCCGTCAGATCGACGACCACCAGGCGATTCTTGGCCAGCACATAGGCCACATGACCGTCGGGATGCAGGCGCACGTCGCGCGCGCCGGGGATGGACAAAGGCGGCACCGGCGCACCCAGGCCCGTCTTGGAGATCTCGACGATGTGCAACACCTCGTGATGCAGGACGACCACCAGCCGATGGACGACGAGCTGCGCCGTGGAGCGGCCGCTCGGGTGCGAGACCACGACGTCGACGGTGCCGGTGGGGACGCCTTTGGGCATCCGGATGATGACCCCGCCGCCGTCGGTGCGGGCGACGATCGACGCGCCACGCCCACCCACGGTGACGGTCGGCAAGCGGCCGAGGTTGCGACCTTCGATGAGGACCAGCTCGCCCGGTAAGGCGACGCCGTCGCCGGTGCCGATCCAGGCGCCGTTGTCGGGTAGTCGCGGCGTGCCGATGTCACGGACGCGGCTGATGTGCGGCGCAGACGAGCCTGGATCGACCTCGCGATCGTCGACAATGACCGGCCACAGGCCGCCGCAACCCGACAAGCACGCAGCGCAGATCCAAAATCGAAGCATATGTCGACCGCCCCCGACGACCAAGAGTCCTATCTCTCAGAAGATACGAGCGAATCCGTACGGCAGGTAACTTTTCGTCGGACCGGTGTTACGCCAGATGGCGCTGGTCGTTGAGGGCAAAGATGGTCCAGAGATTGGGCGTGGCAAAACGCAGTCGATGGATGCCGCAGTTGTCGGTGCGGAAGAACAGCCGTGGCAGATGCGCGAGGTCGGCACCGACGACGTGATAGAGCAAGAGCGACAGTGTCATGGCGTGCGAGACCACCACGATGCGGTGGCCGGCATGCTTCTCGGCCAGCGACTCCAGCACCGGCACGGACCGCGCGGCGCACTCCGCCTGCGTCTCGCCCCCGGGTGGACGCGCACCGGCCTCGCGGCGCATCATAGAGGCGTATTCCGTCGGAAACCTGAGCTCAGCCTCGGCAAAAGTGAGCCCGGTCATGTGCCCGACCGAACGCTCACGCAGACCGGGCATCGACGAGATCGAAAGGCCGAGACGCTCAGCCAGCGGCGTGGCCGTCTGTTGCGCGCGCAACAGATCGCTGGCGTAAACCGCATGGATCGCGCCCTCGTCGGCGATCGCGGCCAATTTTTGCGCCTGGACCCGGCCGAGCGCGGTCAGCGGCGTGGGACCGTGGCCGCCAAAGCGACCACCTTCGTTGCCCTCGCTCTGGCCGTGCCGGACCAGGAAGATCTCAGCGTGCATGCTCTGACTACGACGGCCCTTCGGTCAGGCGAAAGTTGGTCATGACGTTGGGTACCATCGAGAACTCGTCGTGGTGCTCGAGGACGCGGCCCTTGTCGTCGAAGATGTCGACGCGGGACATGACCACCACCTGGACCGGGCCGGTGGCCGGCTTGGTGGTGGCGATATAGCCGACGACGCGTGCGCCGGTATCGAAGTCGAAGGTTACGCGGTGGGACACCAGCTCCCGAAGCTTGTCGTAGCTCGCCATGCGGGCTGTATAACATGGTCAGCGGGTGTTGCGCTCCAGCATCCAATCCCGGAGACGTTGCGAAAGCCCGGCCGCGGCTAGCAGGCCCGCGCCGGCAGCGACGGTGGCCAGGAGCAGGCCGGCTGGGCCGTCAGTGCGGGTGGCCAAGAGGATCCCGAGAATGAGCGACAGGACCAGGCCCAGCAAAAAGACGCCCGACTGGGCCAGCAGCGAGAGGATCTCGGTCTTGTAGTAGTTGCCGGGGGCGGCTTCGGGCGGCGTGTAGGGCTGAGGGGTCTTTGATTGGGCGGACATCACAGCACTTTGTCCAGATTGACGACCATCTTGGCGCTCGGGGGCGTGAACGGCTCGGAGCTGCCGATGACGTCGCCTGGGTTCTTGCTCATGGCATCGCCGTCTTTGTCGACGCGGGCGGAGACGGTGACTTTGCCGTCGAGCTTGGTGCCGGCGACCATCGCGTCGCGGCTGTCGATGGAGAACACCAGCGGCCAGGCCCCCGACGTCAGCTTGCGGACGGCCAGCGGCGGCCCTGGCTGACCCGCGGTGCGGACCATGAGAAAGATGGTGTCTCCCGGCGTGACCTTGTCCTTGAGGGCCGGCGCGAGGCGCAGCTCGCCGGCGATGACGCTCTTGGGATCGAACGGAATGTCGGCGGGCGTGGTGGGCTCGACGGCGGGATGCGACGGCGGCATGGCCTCTCCATGCATCGGCATCTGCATGCCTTGCGTCGGCGGATGCACTGGGTGCTCACCGACGGGAGCCGCCTTCGCCGTGGGATCGAGCGGCGGCAGGCCCACCGGTGTTGGTGCGGGCGCAGCAGGACGCGTTTCGCACGCTGGGAAGAGGCCCAGCGCGCCAACCAGGCCCGCTGCGACGGTCCACGGGACTCGACGCCGGTTTCGCATGCGCGTACCTTAGCACCCGTGTCCGGCAACGTCCACGAGGCCACGGTCCTCGCCATCACCCCGCTCGCCCGCGGCGTGGTGGAATGGCGCTTTTCGTTGCCAGCGCCGCTGCACTTCCAGCCCGGCCAGTTCATCTCGGTGCGCGTCGGCGACGACAGCGACGGCAATGCAATCTTGCGCAGCTACTCCATCGCCTCGTCGCCCGACCGCAGCGAGATCGCCATCATTCTCAAGCTGGTCGAGGGGGGTGTCGGCTCGGCCTGGTTCTCCGCGCTCGCGATCGGTGAACGGGTGCGCTTCACCGGGCCCATGGGTTTCTTCGTGCTCGAGCTCTCTCATCCCGGCGACCTGGTGTTCGCCGCGACCGGAGTGGGGATCACGCCGGTGCTGCCGATGCTGGAGGCGGCCTTGGCCCGTACCGAGACCGGGCGAATTTATTTACTCTGGGGCAACCGCGACGAAGCCGACTTTTTTTGGCGTCGAGAGCTTGCGGAATTGGCGCATCCGCGGCTGCAGATCCGGACGTTCGTATCGGGCAGAGAAAATCCGGCACAGCGTGAGGCAGGGCGCATCGTTCAGCCGCTGCTGACGCTCGTGCCCGTGCTCCAGCGCCCGACCTTTTATCTGGTCGGCAACGGCGCGATGATCAAAGACGCCAAGACGTCCCTCGTCGCTGCCGGCATGGATCGACGCCGCCAGATCCGCGTCGAAGCCTTCTTCGACTCCTGATGGCGGGCACCGCACCAACTCAGCCTCCGCGGCCAGCCGGCCTCGAGGCGCTGCTCCTCGGGACGCTGGGCACCCTTCTCTACCTGCTGACCGCGCCGTCGATGGTCAACTCGGACGGGCTCGGGTACCTGAAGCTCTTGCCGCACAACTTCGCCGCCGGCCATCTCCTGTACATGCCGCTCTTGCGGGCGACCACCCAGCTCGTCGGAGATGGCCTGAGAGCCGGACGTCTGCTCAACGCGCTGCTCGGCGGCACCGGGCTCGTTCTCACCTATGGTCTGGCGCGACGCGTGCTGCGCCTCTTGCCGCTTGGCCGGCCGTTCACCGACGAGGACGTGCGATTTGCGGCGATTGCAGCCACGGTTTTATTGGGGCTTTCGTACGGCTATTGGGTCGAGAGCGCCGATGTGGAGGCCTATTCGGCGGCTCTGGTGGCGATGCTGGCCACGCTGCGTCTGTTGTCGGCGTGGATGGCGCGACCGACGGTGGCGCGGGCAGCGGCGGTCGGCGTGCTGCTCGGCCTGTCGGTGCTGTGTCATCTGACCCATGTGATGCTGGCGGTGCCGTGCGCAATCATCATGGCCAGCACCAGCGATCGCAACCGAGGCCGCTGGCACGCGGTCCTCGCGCTCGGGCTCGGTGGTGTGATCGCGCTGTCGGCCTATCTGTACGCCGCCATCATCGTGCGCGGTCAGGACCTGGCCGGTGCCTTGCGCTGGGTCGCCACCGCGGCACACGGCTTCCGCGACGGCGCCGGCATCTGGCGACTGGGCGACGCGGTGGCCGGGCTCAGCAAAGCCCTCGTCTACTCGCCCTATTTGTACGAGGGCGACGGGCCACGCATGATGACCCTGTTCTTGTGCGGCTTTCTGCCTCTCGTGTGGACGCTGCGCCTCGTGTGGCGGGAGCGCGGCTCGTTCACGACGGAGGTACGGCGAGCGGCGCTGGCGTGGGTGGTGCCATATGGCCTCGTGGGCCTGTTGTTCTTCGGCTCCGACGTGGAGCGCTGGGTGTTCGTGCTGCCAGCCCTGTGCGTCGCGACCGGTGCCGTGCTGGCGCGCCGCCCGCGCCGCCGCACGCTTCTTGTCGTCGCTGCGGGGTATCTGCTGCTGCTCAACTGGCTGACGGCGATCGGCCCGATGCATCGCGACACCCGCGTCAAGGTCCGTGCGGTGGCCGCGGCGCAAGCGACCCAGCCCGGCGATCTCCTGGTGTTCCCGGGTCATTCCTGGGACGAATATGTCCCGCTCTATGCGCGCGGTCGTGTCGAGCCGTTTCCGCTGGCTTACTACGTCGCGCGCGACGGTGAAAAGGCCGCGCTCGACCATCTCGAAGCAGATGCTCGGCGGGTCATCGCCGCGGGTGGACGGCTGGTGTCGCTGCGGCTCTTCGGCGACTTCGACGGCGACGCACGCGGCTTCGAAGAAATGCAGCTCCTCGGCGTGGGACGCAAGGAGCTCGAGGCGGACCTCAGCGCGCGCTTCGAGATCTCGCCGCTGGACCCTGGCAGTGGCGCAGTGCGGTTGGTGCCGCGCGCCGGGCATGGTACGAAGCCGCCATGACCGACTATGTCGTCGATCTCGCTGGCCGTCACGCCCACCTCTATGCCGTCGAGGGCGTCTTTGCCGTCGCTGCTGGCGCCACGCACCTCGAGCTGCACCTGCCGGTGTGGACGCCCGGCTCCTATCTCATCCGAGAGTACGAGCGTCATATCCAGGAGCTGTGCGCCCACGGTGTCGTCGGTGGTAACGCGCTGGTGGTCGACAAGACCGACAAGGCCACCTGGCGCATCGCCGTCGCTGGCCAGACCTCGGTCCGCGTCCGCTGGCGGGTCTACGCCTGGGATCTCACCGTGCGTGCCGCGCATCTCGACGACACCCATGCCTTCTGGAACGGCGCCTGTCTCTTTCTGTATGCCGACCATCTGAAGAGCAAGCCACACCGGGTCAAGGTCAAGGCGCCGTCGACCTTCCGCGTGACCACGTCGCTCGACCTCGACACCGACGGCGCGTACGTCGCGGCCGACTACGACGAGCTGGTCGACTCGCCGTTCGAAGTCGGCACACACGAGCTGGTGGAATTCGAGGTCCGTCACAAGCCGCATCGGCTGGCCATCTGGGGCCAGGTGCCGACGCCGCGGCCGGAGCTGGTGGGCGACATCGTCAAAGTGGTGGAGACCGCCAGCGCCATCTTCGACGGTGAGCTGCCCTACGCGCACTACACGTTCCTGCTCTTGTCGTCGCCGGGCCAGTATGGCGGGCTCGAGCATCTGCGCAGCTGCACCCTGCTCACCTCGCCGTTCACCTTCCGGCCGCGCGCCAAGTACGAAGAATTCCTCGAGCTCGTCTCGCACGAATTCTTTCATCTGTGGAACGTCAAGCGCATCCGCCCGTTTGTGCTCGGGCCGTTCGACTATCAGCGAGAGGCCTACACCCGCTCTTTGTGGGTCATGGAAGGCATCACCAGCTACTATGATCGACACATTTTGGTGCGGGCGGGCTTGCAGCAGCCAGGCCGCTATCTGGAGAAGCTGGCCGAAGAGCTGGCCAAGATCGGCGCCCTGCCAGGACGGTTTCGGCAGAGCCTGGAAGAGTCGAGCTTCGACGCCTGGATCAAGCTCTATCGGCCCGACGAGCACACCGGTAACTCGACCATCTCGTATTATCTCAAAGGCGGCGTGGTCGCCCTGCTCCTCGATCTCGACATCCGTGCCCGCAGCGACGGTGCGCGCTCGCTCGATGACGTCATGCGAGCGCTCTATGCGCGCTGCCAAGCCACCAAGGCCGGCTTTGCCGACAACGACGTGCAGACGTTGATGGAGGAAGCGACCGGCCTTTCGCTGCAAGACTTCTTCGACAAGCTCATCCGCGGGCGCGGCGACATCGACCCCGCGCCATATCTGCGTTCGGTGGGCCTGCAGGCGCGCCCTGAGGAATCCAGCGACGAGCCGCGCGGCTTTCTGGGTGCCACGCTCAAGGAGTCGGGCGATGCGGTGCGCGTGGTCTCGGTCCTCGAAGAAGGGCCAGCGACGGTGGCCGGGCTCTATGCCGGTGACGACATCGTCGCGCTCGACGGCTTTCGCGTGTCGCATACCACACTCAAAGAGCGCCTGAGCCTGTTGCGCCCGGGCGACGTCGCCCGCCTGACCCTGTTCCGCCGCGACGAGCTACGGCACGTGGCCGTCCCGCTCGGCCAGGCCCCCAACGATAGCTGTGAAATCGTGCCGGTCACCGACTCCACAGAAGCCGAACGCGCCGCCTACCAACGCTGGCTAGGCGCAGCCTGGACCCCGGCCCACGAATAGCGCGCGTTGCTTGATCAGGGCTGCGGCGTCATGCGAGGCGCTTCCTTTTTCACAGGAGGTGGGAGTTTGGGAGCCGGAATGACGATGGGTAAGATCGGATCAGAATCGACCAATCCCGTCGGAGAGCCCTGTTTTGAAATCATTTCCTTCTGTCCTCCTTTGCTCCCACCTCCTGTAAAAATGGAAGCAGATACGCTACCACAGGCGCACGCATCGAGCACGAGGTGACGCGCTTTACGGCGCGTTGAGGCTGCAGCAGCGGAAGCCGACGTCGGCGTTCGCGAAGCCGGTCTTGGCGATGACGAAGTCGAACTCGCACGAGGTGCCGTCGGGCGGGGTGCCGTCGGAGGGTGAGGTGTAAGCGCCGCCGCGCAGCTTGTAGTAGGTGACGGCGGGGGTGCCGGCGGTGACGGTCGTCGAGGTCCACTCCATGAGATTGCCGCTCATGTCGTAGAGATTGCCGGGCGAGGCGCCACCGACGGGGACGAAGCATTTCTTGGCCTGGCCGTTATCGGTGCCCGTCGGCCAGGGCTTGCCGAGCGGGTTGTTGGCGTCGTTGCAGACCAGGCTGGCGTAGGCGGTGTTGCCGGTATTGAAGGAGTACGAGTTGGCGACGGCCGTGCCGCCTTCGCAAGCCAGCGTCCAGGCCGGTGCCGAACATAGCGTCATCGAGGCGCCAGCCGAGTCCTTGACCGCGTTGCACGCCGCCTCCGCTTGATCGCGGGTGACGTTGGACCACGGTTGCACACCGGGCTTGGCGCAGGCGCGGGTCGAGTTGCCGCCTTGCGAGGTGCCGCTGCTGTCGACGCGGGAGGCTTCGTACGCATAGACGTAGACGCCGTTCACGAGGACCATCGGATCGCGATAGCCGTTGAAGACTGGCCCGTTGGTTCGCTCGTCGGTGAGGCCGTCGCAGTCGTTGTCTTTGCCGTCGCACAGCTCGGGACCGGCGGCGGCGTTGTTGGCGACAACGCTGGCGTTGGCTCCATCGCGGCAACTGGCGCTCGCCTTGCTGGGATCGCACTTGATGGTGCCGTTCGACTGGCACACCCCGACACCGACGGCGCAGCTATTGGTCAGCGTCGGGTAGCCGTCTTTGTCGACGGTGCCGTTGCAGTTGCCGTCGAAGGCGTCGCACAAGGCCTCCACGGTCGCGAGCGGCGGCGGGATGCACAGGCCAGCCTGGGTGTCGCAGGCGCCAGTGCCGCAGTTGCCGTCGACGGTACAGGTGCAGCGACCGGTGGCGAGATTGCAGTTGCCGGTGGTGCAATCTCCATTCACCGTGCAACGGCCCTTGCCGGCGACGACTTCGATATTCGGCACCTTGTTGTAGTTACAACGCCAGCCCGACGCGCCGGTACACACCACCGGCACCGTTTGACCGTTGCACACACCCTGCGTCGCGCAGAAGCTGGCCGGCGCAGTCAGGCCGTCGTCGGCGCAGCCGTTGCAGTCGTTGTCTTTGCCGTCGCAGACCTCGGTCGGCACCGGCGGATTGACCGGGCAGGTGTAGTAGCAGCCGACGCCGGTCGGTCCGTCTTTGGGTCCAGGCGCGGGCACGCCGCAGCCGTTCTGCGTCGCGTAGTTGAAGCCGGCATTGCAGGCCACGACGTAACACGCGCCTTTGACGCCGGTGAGCTTGCAGCCGTTGACCGCGTGGGCGAGGCCGCACGTCGACGCGCAGGCGCCACAGTTGGCGGTGTCTTTGTCGTAGTTGGGCGCGGTGCCGGTATACGTCGCCGTGAACGGATCGTCGATGTTGCCGTCGCAGTCGTTGTCCTTGCCGTCGCAGGACTCGACCACTGGGCCCACCGAGCCAATGCAGCCTTTGACGCCCGCGGTGCACTGGGTCAGGCCTGTCTTGCATTCGCCTTTGCAGTTGGCAACCAGGCCGCCGGGGCATTTTTCGCCGCAAGCGCCGCCGATGTTCTCCGCTGCGGCAAACGGTGGGTTATCGGCCAAGAAGTCGCAATTGTCGTCGCTGCCGTTGCAGAGCTCTTGCGGGAAGGTGCAGCTGACCTTGTCGCAGTCATCCGAGCCAGTCGTCACCGTGCTGGTCGGGACCGGGCACTGATATTCGCAGCCAGTGGTGTCGAGCGCGCCGGCCGACGGGTCGTGTCGGAAGGTCTTCACGCCCGGCTCGTTGATGCAGTGATCGACCTTGCACACGCCCACGCCTGTCCCGCCCGCAGCGCACTTGGTCACGGAGTTGGGCAGGTTGCAGCCGAAGCCGCAGGCGCCGCAGTTGGCGACGTCTTTGTCGTAGTTGGGCGCAGCGGCCGGCGACGACGAGGCCCAGGTGGTGGTGAACGGATCGTCGATCTTGCCGTTGCAGTCGTTGTCTTTGCCGTCACAGATCTCGGTCGGATCGTTGGTCGGCGAGCACTGATAGCTGCATGCCGGATCGGACGGGTCGAGGTTGACGAAGCCGGGCTGGCAGGTGGTGGGCACGCAGTGAGGCGCGCCGGCATCGCCGCCGGAGACGCAGGCGCCGAAGCGCTTGACGCTGTTGAAGTTGCACACCACGCCGCAGGCGCCGCAGTTGTTGGGATCCATGGCCAGGCGACTCTGATCGACGTCATCGATGGTGCCGTTGCAGTCGTTGTCGATGCCGTCGCATTTCTCGACGCCCGCGTTGGTCGGCACGCAGCCACCATCGGGCAAGGGACCACTCATGTCGACGCCGGTGAGGTCGTCGGTCCCGACCAGATCGGGCTGGTTCTGCGGCAGAAGATCGGCCGTGAAACCATCCTGGCAGGTGAGGCAGTAGGGGTCGGACTTGCACCCCGTGCTGCCGAGGGAGGCAATCAACGTGACCAACGTGCCCACCGTGGTCAATAAGCCCTGGCGCATCAACGCATTCCTTTCGCACGCGCCCGACGAACGAGCGCAAAAGCCAAGAGCAAGAGTCCGAACCACAGGCCGCCCGCAGAGCCGGCTCGGCCACCCATCACCACATCACACGCGACGCCACCACCGCCCGCTGGCACGATCTGATCAGCAGGCCCAGCCGTCGGCACCGCACAGCGCGCATCGCACGCCGACGTCAGCTCGCACAGGCTGCCCACCGGACATTCCAGCGACGAGCATGGGTCGGTGACGCACTGGCCGCCGCAGCAGGCTTGCTTGGTCGCGCAACCGGCCGCGCACAGGTTCTCGACGCAGCTTCCAACGCCTGCCGAGACCGCGCAGACCTGGCCCACCGGGCAATGCACCTTGGCGCAGGGATCGCTCACACAGTTGCCAGCGACGCATTCGTCACCTGGCGGGCAGATCCCGGCACACACGGCCACGCACTCGCCGCCGACGCAGTACTGGTCGGTCGCGCAGGTGAGCGCTTTGCACGGATCGGGCTGGCAGGTCGGCGGTGTCCCGGTGCAGACATCGCCCTCGTTGGGGCAGCCCTGCGTGCGGCAAGAGGCGTCGACGCAGAGACCGGTCTGGCACTTGAACCCCGTCGGGCAGGAGACGCCCATGCAGGGGTCGGTGCAGGTCGCGTCGCCCGCATTGTCGACCTTGCAGATCTCGCCCGGGTTGCACACGATCTTGGTGCACGCATCCGGCACGCAGAGCCCGGTCACGCACACGAAGCCGCCTGGGCAGGGGAACTCGCCGGCGGCGCACTGCGACAGACAGTTGCCCTGGAAGCATTGGAAGCCGGTCGGGCAATTGCCGTTGGTGTTGGTGTTGCCGGTGCAGTCGCGGGCAATGCCGTCGCACAGGTTCGGCTGCGGGCCGACACGGCCCTGACAGACCACGGCACCGCTGACGCAGACGGTGGTCCCCGGATCGCAGGGCGGCGCCGGGCCGCTCGACGGGAAGGGATGCGTGGCATCGACCGGCATGAGCGCCGCACAGGGCGCCCCGCCAGCCACGCCGAGGCGGGGATCGTTCAAGTTGTCGTCGATGGTGCCGTTGCAGTCGTCGTCTTTGAGGTTACACACCTCGGGCGACGGGCCGATGTCCTGGGTACAAGTCAGGCCGTTGGGGCCGGGGCCCGGCGTTGCGCCACAGACATATTTGGCCGTGCATTCGCCTTTGGTGATGACGCCGGCGGTGCTGCACGGTGCGCCTTTGCCGACCACGTCGTCGACGGTGCCGTTGCAGTCGTTGTCGATGGCGTCGCAGAGCTCGGCGCTCTTGGTGACGGCGCCGACGCAGGTCTGCGCACCGGCGACGCAGGCGTAAGCGCCGAGCTTGCAACGGGTGCCGCCGCCAGTGTTGGTGCAATCGGCATTGTTGCCCGTCGGGCAGCAGGCCTGGCCGACCCAGGGATCGGTGACGCTGTTGTCCTTGAAGGTGTCGCAGTTGTCGTCGATGTTGTTGCACGTCTCGGCTTTGGGGCCACTGGCGCCGACGCAGGCGCCGAACGACGCCGCCACCGCGCAAGGCTTGGGCCCAGGGCAGCCAGCCGAGCCGGGCGCGAGCGGCGTGGCGTTGCACTGCTGCGTGCCACCGACGCAAATCCCGACGCCAGCCGTGCCGGTGGCGAAAGGAAAGCAGGCCTGGCTGGCGCCGTCTTTGTTGCCGTCGCAGTCGTTGTCGAGGCCGTTACAAGCCTGCATGCCAGGGCCGACGCCGCCGAGGCAGGCGAGCTTGTCGCTGTTGGTGTGGGTCGGCTTCTGCGTCACCGGGTCGACGGTGCAGTTGCCGACGCTGGGGCTCGCCTGCTGGCAGCACTGGGTGGTGCCCGGCGAGCAGATGCCGACGTTGGAGCCGCACGCAAAGTTGATGTCGATGAGGTGGTTGTCGGCGACGCCGTCGCAGTCGTCATCGCAGCCGTTGCACGTCTCGGGCTGCGGCACGCCGGTGGTGTTGCAGGCCGGGCATGATCCGGTGCAGCACGATCCAGCGACGAACGGCGTGCAGTCGTCGATGACGCCGTTGCAATCGTCGTCGGTGCCGTTGCAAGTTTCGGCCGTTGCGCACAAGGCCGCGTTGGTGGCGCAGGTACCCGCCGAGCAGACCTGCGACAGCTGATCCGCCGAACAGACATAAGTGCCAGCGGCGAAGCACTTGGTGCCTGGCAATGCGCCGTTGTTGCATGTATTGGCGGCGTGCTTGTTGGTGCAGCTGGCCGTGGTGACGGCCACATCGGGGAACGGCTCGTCGCAGGCGCCGTTGCAGTCGTCGTCGGCGTTGTTGCATTTCTCGACCAACACCGACGAGGCCACGATGTCGGCCAGCGCCGCCTGGATGTCGGCTTGGCTGGAAGCGAAGCGTGCGCCGCCGGTGCCACCGGCGATGGCGGTGTTGTTGAGGTTGGTCTTGTCGGTCGCCGAGGCGATCGAGAGGCCAATCACGTAGACCTTGTTGGGAACGCGCGCCGTGGCGATGGTCTCGTTGACGAACGCACGGGCGCCCGCAGCCGGGCCGTAGGTGAACTCGGGATCGCCGTTGTTGCTGCCCTCGCAGGTGTCGGCGCCGTCGGTGATCTGGACCAACACATACGGCCGGCAGCTGCCCTGCAAGTCGGTGGCGATGGTGTTGCGATACCAGGTGGCGGCGGCTCGGCCAGTGGCGGCGAGTGGCGTGTTGCCGTCTGGGGCGAGCTCGGGATCGACAACGAAGAACGGGCTAATTGCGGCGGTGTAATCCTCGAGACCGTTGACCCACGGCAGCACGCGCAGACTGTTGCCGCCGGCCGGATCCACCTCGAGGACCGCGCCCTTGTTTCCGGGCAGGCAGCCGAGGTTGTACACACAACGTTTGGCCGTGGCGGCGTTGCCGTCGTGATCCTGGCACGTGTAGTTGGTGTCGCAATCGGCGTTGACGGTGCACTGGCAGCTCTTGGCACCGACGTTGGGCGTGGCGGTGCAGTTGGCCGGGACGCTCTTGCAGTCGGTGGCCAGATCCCAGCAGGTCTCGACGGTCTTGCAGGCCGCGTTGCCGGCCGCGACGCGATCGGTGTCGGTGCAGCTGGTACCAACGAAGGTACCGGGGATGCTGTAGCGGTTGTTGCAGTTGCGGTTGCTGGTGTTGCCGCCGCCGATGAACGTGCCGAGCCGCGTGTCGCTCATGGCGTAGAGGCCGTCGTGGCACAGGCTGTCCGGCCGCATGCACTTGCCGCCGACGCAGAACTCCTGCGAGCGGCAATCGTTGTCGGTGGCACAAGTGCAGCGACGGGGAGCAGCAGCGGCGCAGGTCTGGCCGCCGGCGCATTGGTTGTTGGCGGTGCAGGCGAAGCCGCCTGTGACCGTGGCCACCGGCGCGCAGTAGCTGCCGGCATAGTGCATGAGGCCCCAGTCGATATCGCCGGAGGCGTTGATGACGTTGGTGACCGCGCCCTTGGCCGCTGCCATGCGGCTGAAGTCGCCCTGGAAGTCATTGGGGTTCGGCGGGCTACACGCCGTCAGCGACACGCCTTCGCCGTAAGCGAAGCCAGGGTTGGAGCTGTACGTGCGAGTAAAGCCGCTGGCGTCTTTGTAGCCGCCATTGGCAAACCCGCCACCGCCGGTGTCGACGGTGTTGGAGTCGATGCGCAAGGTCATCGAACCCGAGGTATCGACCATCAACAACACGCGCGGCTTGATCTGCGCTGAAGCGACACACGTAAACCCGAGCACCAAGCCGACCACGCTCGCCCGGATGAAAGATCGTTCCATTTGTAGTGCTCCCTTAATGACGTTCTACCCGCCGGCGACGAAGCGCCGTGCCCAACAAAGCCATGAGGACTGCCAGCAACCAAACACCGTTCAGATCGCGCCGACCACCCATCACCACGTCGCAGGCAACGCCGCCGCCACCCGCCGGCACGATCTGGTCGACGCCAGCGGTCGACGGCACCACACAGCGCGCGTCACAGGCCGAGGTCAGCTCACACAGACTCGTCCCCGGGCAGGTGATGGCGCTGCACGGATCGGTGAGGCACTGACCGCCACAGCACACCTGCTTGGTGGCGCAGCCGGTCTCGCACAGATTGTCGACGCAGCTCCCGACGCCGGCCGAGACCGCGCAAACCTGGCCCGCAGCGCAGTGCACCTTGGCGCACGGATCGGTCACGCAGTTGCCAGCGACGCACTCATCACCTGGCGGGCAGATGCCAGCGCATACCGGCACGCACTCGCCACCGACGCAATACTGGTCGCCGGAGCAGGTGAGCGCTTTGCAGGGATCCGGCTGGCAGGTCGGCGGCGTCCCGGTGCAGACATCGCCCACATTGGGGCAGCCTTGCGTGCGACAGGACGCGTCGACGCAGAGGCCGGTCTGGCACTTGAATCCGTCGGGGCAGGTGATGCCCATGCACGGGTCGGTGCAGACGGCCATGCCCGCATTGTCGACCTTACAAATCTCGCCGGGGTTGCAGACGATCTTGGTACACGCGTCCGGCACGCACAGGCCCGACACGCACACGAAGCCGCCCGGGCAGGGGAACTCGCCAGCGGCGCATTGCGACAAACAATTGCCCTGGTAGCACTGGAAGCCCGTCGGGCAGTTGCCGTTGGTGTTGCTCATACCGGTGCAGTCGCGGGCGATGCCGTCGCACAGGTTCGGCTGTGGGCCGACGCGACCCTGACACACCACCTGGCCACTGACGCAGGCGGTGATGCCTGGATCGCAGGGCGGGGTCGGGCCGGTGCCGGGGAACGGATGGCTAGCGTCGACGGGCATGAGCGGCGCACAGGGCGATCCACCGACGACGGCGAGGCGCGGATCGTTCAAGTTGTCATCGATGGTGCCGTTGCAATCGTCGTCTTTGAGATTGCACGTCTCGGGCAACGGGCCAATGTCCTGGGTACAGGTGAGGCCGTTGGGGCCGGGGCCGGCGGTTGCGGCACAGACATACTTGGCGGTACATTCACCTTTGGTCACGACAGTGGCGTCGCTACACGGCGCGCCGAGGCCGACCACGTCGTCGACGGTGCCATTGCAATCGTTGTCGATGCCGTCGCACAGCTCGGCGCTCTTGGTGACGGCGCCAACACAGGTCTGCGCGCCAGCGACGCAGGCGTAGGCACCGAGACTGCAGCGGGTGCCGCCGTTGGTGTTGGTGCAATCGGCATTGTTGCCCGTCGGGCAGCAGGCCTGGCCGACCCAGGGGTCGGTGACGCTGTTGTCCTTGAAGGTGTCGCAGTTATCGTCGACGTTGTTGCAGGTCTCGGCCTGCGGGCCGCTGGCGCCGATGCAGGCGCCAAACGACGCCGCCACCGCACAGGGCTTGGGCCCGGGGCAGCCGGCCGAGCCGGGCGCGATCGGTGTGGCATTGCACTGTTGTGAGCCAGCGACGCAGATGCCGACGCCAGCCGTGCCCGTGGCGAACGGGAAGCAGGCCTGGCTGGCGCCGTCCTTCAAGCCGTCGCAGTCGTTGTCGAGACCATTGCACGCTTGGGCCGCGGGCCCCACGCCGCCGAGGCAGGCCAGCTTGTCGTTGTTGGTGTGGGTCGGCTTCTGCGTCACGGGGTCGACTGTACAAGTGCCCACGCCAGGGCTCGCCTCTTGGCAGCACTGGGTGGTGCCCGGTGAGCAAATGCCAACGTTGGAGCCGCAATTGAAGTTGATGTCGATGAGGTGGTTGTCGGCGACGCCGTCGCAGTCGTCGTCGCAGCCGTTGCACGTTTCCGGCTGCGGAATACCGGTCGGGTTGCAGGCCGGACAAGAGCCGGTGCAGCACGATCCGGCCACGAAGGGCGTGCAGTCGTCGATGACGCCGTTGCAATCGTCGTCGGTGCCGTTGCAGGTCTCGGCCGTCGCGCACAAGGCCGGGTTGGTGGCGCAAGTGGCCGCCGAGCAGACCTGCGAGAGCTGATCCGCCGAGCAGACATAGGCACCGGCGGCGAAGCACTTGGTGCCAGGCAATTCCCCGTTGTTGCACGTATTGGCGGCATGCTTGTTGGTGCAACTGGCCGTGGTGACGGCTACATCGGGGAACGGCTCGTCACAGTCGCCGTTGCAGTCGTCGTCGGCGTTGTTGCATTTCTCGATCAACACCGATGAAGCCACGATGTCGGCCAGTGCCGCCTGGATCTCGGCCTGCGTGTTGGCAAATCGGCCAGCCGTGGTGCCGCCTGCCGAGGCGATGGCATTGACGCGCGTCGGTGAGCTGCCGTTGAAGGCGAGGCCGATGACGTACACCTTGTTGAGGTTCTTGGCGCCAGCAGCGGTCGCAGCCACGAACTGACGTGCGGCGGCGACGCCGCCGTTGGGTCCGTCGACGTCACAGGTGTCGTCACCGTCGGTGAGCTGGACGAGGACATACGGCCGGCACAAGATCTGGCTGTCGGTGTTGGCGGCCTTGATGGCGTTGTACCAAGCCGTGGCCGTGCGGGCGGCGCCGGCCAGGGGCGTCGAGCCATTGGCGCGGAGCTCGGGATTGACCGGCACCCCGCCGCCCGCGTTGTTGTAGTTCTCGACGTTGTCGATCCATGGCAACACCTGGGTGTTGGCGAACCCCGCCGCCGATGGATCGACCAAAATGGCGCCGCCTACCGTCGTGCAGCCGGCTGCATAAACGCAGCGACCGGCCTGACAGGCATACGGCCGGTTGGCGCCCAGGCTGACGGTCAAGGGGTCGGCACAGTCGGCGTTGGTGGCACAGGTGCAACTGCTGGCCGCAGAGCCGGCCAACGGCGAGCAGCGCCCAACAGCCGCGCCGCCGCAGTCGGTGTCGCCGTAACAAGCCTGCGGCGTGTTGCACAAGACACACAAGCCACCGATGGTGTCGCAGACCCCGCCGGCGCCACAGTCACCGTTGCCAACACAAGTACAGCGCCCGCTCACGGTGTTGCATACGCCGCTGGTGCACTGGCCGTTGTTGGCGCACTGGCCGGTGATGTTGGTGCCACAGCTACCGCCGTACGTGGTGGCCATCGGCCAGTTGCCACACTGGCTGTTGCGACGCTTGGAGGTCACGCTGTAGTTGCTCGAGCACAAGTTGGCGTCGCTGACGCATTGCCCAGCGACGCAAAACTGCGACAGGCCACAATCGTCGTCGCTACCACACACGCAGGCCCCGGTGCCGAGGTTGCAGTTGCCCGACGAGCAATGCGCGTTGGCGGTGCAGATGCACTTGGTCGCGGTACACGTCCCCGACGGACACTGGTTGCCGTTGTTGCATTTGCACTCGCCGGTCTCGGTGTCGCAGCTGTTCGACTCACACTGGTTGTTGTTGCTGCACGGACATTGCCCGGTGCTGGCGTTGCAGGCGCCCGAGTGACACTGGTTGCCATTGGTGCATTTGCATTTGCCGTTGGGGATGTCGCAACTGTTCGACGCGCAATGGGCGTTGGCGCTGCATTCCACACACCGACCGGTCGCGATGTTGCAGTTGTTGGAGGTGCACTGGTTGTTGTTGTTGCAGCCGCACTCACCGTTGGCGAGCACGGTATTCGACGGGCATTGGTTGGCTGCAGTGGCGCGACATTGGCCGCTGGCGGTGAAGCAGCTACCAGACGAACACTGGGAGTTCGCGTTGCATTTGCACTCCCCAGTGACGGTGTTGCAGGCATTGGACGCGCACTGGGCGTTGGCGGTGCAGAGACACTCGCCGGTGGTGACGTTGCAAGTGGAACCGGCATTGACCGCGGCACATTGGGCGGAGGTGGCGCACTTGCAGATGCCGCTCACCGTGTCGCAGGCGCCGCCGTTGCAGTCGGCTGCGGTGCTGCAGCGACAGCGGTTGTAGCCCTGTGTGGTGTTGCAGGCATTGGAGGCGCACTGCGCGTTGGCCGTGCAAACCTTGTTGAGGTTGGGGTTGGCGTTGGGAAACGCGACGCCAAGCGCCGACCGATAGATGGACAGCGAGTTGTTGTCTACGACCGAGGCGTTATTGATGGCGCAGCTCGTGCCGGTGTAGCGCATGAGGCCCCAGTCGATATTGCCCGAGCCATTGATGACGTTGTTGATGGCCAGCTTGGCGTTGTACATGCGGCTGAGCTGACCGTCGTACACCGCCGACGCGGTGCAAGCGTTGGCGGTGGCGATACCCGGCCACAGACTGCGCGGCGTGGTGATGACCGCGTCCTGGTAGCTGATCGATCCGTCAGCGCCAGTCGAGATGTTGTCGGTCATGTGCTCTTGCATCGAGCCCGACGTATCCACCATGAGCAAGACGCGCGGCCGGATCTGCGCCGCGTGCGCCGTCACGGAAGTCAAAGAAGCTGTACATGTCGCCACAGCGACGAGCAAGGCCGATCCCCACCGCATCGTTCTCGCTCCTCAGTTTGCGTCTGGTGCGTCTGGTGTCTTGGGCGCCTTTGGTTCTTCCACGATGTGGAACTCGACGCGGCGATTCGCTTCCCGCCCCGCCGAGGTCTTGTTGTCCGCGATGGGCGTCGACGGTCCATAGCCGACCGCAACCAACCGATTGGCCGCCACACCACGCTTGACCATGTAGTCGAGCACGCTGTTGGCGCGCTCTTGCGACAGCTTGGTGTTGCGGTCGAGCTTGCCTTGCGAGTCGGTGTGTCCCTCGATGCGGATCTTGAACTCGGGGTGCGCCTTGATGGTCAGCGCCACCTGATCGAGCAGGTTGAAGCTGATTGGCTTGATAGCCGCCTTGTTGGTCGCAAAGAAGACCTTGTCGAGGATGACGATCATGCCGTGCTCGATCTTGACCTTCGACGGGGGCCCCTTGTCCGGGCAGCCGTCTTCGTCCTCGAAGCCGTTGATGTTTTCCGGCTCGTTGGGGCACTTGTCGAGCTTGTCCGGGATGCCGTCTTTGTCGTTGTCCGGATCCGGGCAGCCGTCCTCGTCCTCGAAGCCGTCGACGTCCTCGGGCTCATTGGGGCACTGGTCGAAGCCGTCGGGGATGCCGTCGTTGTCGTTGTCCGGATCCGGGCAGCCGTCCTCGTCCTCGAAGCCGTCCTTGTCCTCCGGATCGTTCGGGCACTTGTCCTTGTCGTCCATGATGCCGTCGCCGTCGCTGTCGGTCTTGGTCCACGGGCAACCATCATTGGGACGGGGGCCTTTGTGATCCTCGGGATCGTTGGGGCAAGCGTCATGAATGTCGTCGATGCCGTCTTTGTCGTTGTCCGGATCGGGACAGCCGTCCTGGTCCTCGAATTCGTCGAAGTCCTCGGGCTGATTCGGACACTTGTCCTCAGCGTCGAGAATGCCGTCTTTGTCATTGTCCGGATCGGGACAGCCGTCTTTGTCCTCGAAGCCGTCGCGGTCCTCCGGAATCGTGGGACAGCGGTCGATGGAGTCGGGCACGCCGTCGTGATCTTCGTCTTTGCTGTCGGGCGCGTAAGTGAGGCCCATGAAGACGCGTGGCTCGGGCGAGCCGACGCCCGCGACGATACCAGTGCCCGCACCGACGGTGAGACTGAGCTTGGCCGGGATGACGTAGATCTTGGCGCCGAGGTCGAGCTCGAGCGGGCTGTTGTTGATGGCGGTGCCGGTGCACGGCGTGGTGGCGTTGACCTGCGTGCAGGTGACGCTGCTGCGGCCGAACACTTCGATGAAGACGGTCAGCTTCTGGAGAATCGCATCGAAGGCAAAGGCACCGCCGTAGGTGAGCTGGTGGCCGACGTGCGTCGAGAAGAAGACCGACTCGTGGACGCGCCACAAAAAGCCGATGAAGGCGCCGATGCGCCAGCGGTTGGCCTCCCAGCCGGCGAGAACCCGGCCTTCGCCGGAGAAGCCATCAAAGTGTCGCTCACCGCCGAAGTTGTTTTCGTCGCCGAGCGGGATGCCGAGCCAGTGACTGAGCGCGATGTTGAAGCCGCGCTCTTTTCCGTAGAGCAGGACCTTCAAGTGGACGCGCGGATCGTTGAAGGCAAAGCCGTTGCCGCCCTTGATGGTGGTGCCGCCGGGCGCTGGGTTGGGGTCGGTGAAGTCGTTGCCGTATTGATAGATCGTCATCGGGATGACGAGGGCGATCTGGAGGCGATTCCAGAGGCCGACGCCGGCCCAGACGTCGGCGGCTATCTGACCAGAGAGGAGATCGGCGCGCGAGCCCGTCGCCCGTTGGGCGACGCTGTCGTAGCCACGCACCGAGAACGTGTCGCGGCCGTAGTTGAACAGCACGCCCACGCCGAACGCTTTGTGCGCGAACGGACGTGCCGGCTCGACGGTGATGAACTCGTCGGGACCGGGCGCGGCCCAGAACATGCGTGGGTTGAAGGTATGCGGTTGCAGCCCGGCGTCCTGCGCCTGGGCGCGGGACGGAGCGGAAACCACGAAGAAAGTCGCAAGTGAGAGAAGTGCAGCTGAGCCCCCCCAGCGACACAACCAACGGAAGTTGTGCATTCGAGCCATCGTATCATGCTGTGTCTAAAGCTTTCCAAAATACGAGCGACTAGGGCGAGGGACCACCACCAGGATGCTGAAGTGACTGCAGGGCAACGACAGATTTTGCTCTACAAGACGGGGGAGACGCACCCGTCGCTGAAGCCGACCATTGGCTGCTACGAGCGCTGGTTTTCGCGCGTGCTCGGCGAGGCGGTCCACCTCGAGCTCCATCTCGCCTGGGAGAAGCCGGTCATGTCTGACGGCAAGGGCTATGACGGCATCATCCTGTCGGGATCACCGAGATCTCTCGTGGCCAGCGAGGCTGAGCCATGGATGGACGATGCCGCCGACTGGCTGCGACGGGCGGCGGCGGCGGGCGTGCCTGTCCTCGGGGTATGCTTCGGACATCAGCTGATCGGACATGCCTGGGGAGGTAAAGTCCGCACGAATCCGCGCGGCTGGGAGGTCGGCACCGTCGCTGTGGAGCTGACCGACGCTGGCGCGATCGATCCGCTGTTCAGAGGCATCGCGGGTATTGGGGGCGCCGAGCGCACACTCTTCGTCAACCAGTCCCACCGCGACGAGATCGCTTCGCTTGGCCCAGAGATGCGGCCCTTGGCCCGCGGCGCCCATACCGAGTACCAGTCGGTTGCCGTCGGTGACCATGTCCGTGGTGTCCAGTTTCATCCGGAGATGGATGCTGGCGTGGTGCGCAATATCATCGCCTACCGGCGCCAGATCCTCGAGGCAGACTCGGTGCGTTACGGCACGCCGCCCGTCGAGGAACGCCTCCGTCAGACTTCAGATACCCCTGATGGCGAACGCGTCCTGCGCAACTTCCTGCACCACTTCGTCGCCAAAAGCTGATCCGCCAGGGCGGCTGGAAGAAGAGCGCCGCGTCAAGCGTATGAATGGGTATGGCCCCGCTCTGCGTTTGTCAGCATCTGCACCTCAGTTACGACGGTCTTCGTGATGCCGTCGACGATGTCAGCTTTCAGATCGAGCCAGGCTCCGTGTTTGCGTTGGTCGGGCCCAACGGCGCCGGCAAGACCTCGACACTGCGCATGCTGGCGACCTTGCAGCCGCCCACCTCGGGACGCCTGTACATCGACGGCATCGACGTGGTCGCCGACCCCGAAGGCGTGCGCCGCAAGGTCGGCTATCTCCCGGACAATTTCGCGCTCTACGATCACCAGACCCCCGTCGAGTATCTGGAGTTTTTCGCGCGGCTACACGGAGTCTCCGCCGCGCTCCGCAGAAAGCGCATCGACCAGCTCCTCGAGGAGTTCGATCTCGGCGAAAAACGCAGCAGCGCCATCCGCATGTTGTCACGCGGCATGCGGCAGCGCCTCGGCGTGGCCAAGACCCTCATTCACGACCCCAAGCTGGTCCTTCTCGACGAGCCGGCATCCGCTCTCGACCCTGGCGCGCGCCTCAAGCTGAAAGAGGCGCTGTTGGCCCTCAAGCGCCGTGGTCTCGGCGTGCTCATCTCGTCGCACATCTTGCCGGATCTGGCCGATCTGGCCGACGCGGTCGGCATCATGGAAGGCGGCCGCATGGTACGCACCGGCTCCATCGCCGAGGTGGCGACGACGGCGCGCGGCGGTCAGGTGGTCTACGCGCTCGAGGTCGAGAACGTAGACAAAGCGCGGCGCGTCTTCGCCGACTTTGGCCCGCGCCTCGGCCACGTCGAAGAGGACGGACCGGGTCGGCTCCTCGTCACACTCTCCGGCGGCGACGAGACCGTCGCCGATCTGGTCGATGCGCTGGCGCTGCGCGGCGCCCGCATCCGTCACGTCGCGCCGCGGGAATCGGCGTTGGAAGCGGTCTATCGCATGAGCGCAGCGACGGCGGTTGCCTGATGTCCCATCCGGCGTCACCCACGGAGAAGCCCATGACCAGCCCCGCAAAAAACGACTCTGGCCTCGGCGCCGCCCTCAACGCTTTCGCCATCCGCTCGGCACGACCGTCGCAAGTGGCCGGGCTCCTCGGCTGGTCGGCCGGCGCCGCCGTCACCATCTTTCTCATCGCCGCCTGGGCCTGCGCCAACGGGCGCGCCGTGCCGCCATATTACGGCCCGCCCATCGCCTGGGACGAGATCGCGCTCGCCGACATCCTCGGCCTCATCCTCCTCGGTCTCGGCCTCTTCGTCGTCGCCCCAGCAGCGGTCACGGCGCAGCTCTCCGCCGAGCGCCGCAATGGCACCCTCGATCAACTGCGCACCACGCCGCTATCCCCGCTCGGCCTCTTGCTGGGCTTCGTCATCGGTGTCCCCCTCAGGATCTATCTTTTGTGCGCTGGCCCCGTGGCCCTCCACGTCATGGCGGTGGTCACCGGCCGCATCTCCGTCGAGGTCTTCTTCTCGACGCTGCTGGTGCTGATTGTCGGCACCGCGTTCTGTGTCGTCTTCGGTGCCACGTTGGCCCTAGCGCCGCAACGTGACGGCGCTGGCGCCCTCCTGGCCGTGCTCACCGCCGGAATCCTCGGCTTTGGGGCCTTCGTCGGCGTCGGCATGTCGAGCAGCGTCGGGTCGGTGCCGTGGTCGTATCTGCACCCGGCCGGCGCCTTGTCGTCGGCGATGTTGAGCCAGCACGGCCTTTGGCAGCAGCTCCTCCTCAGCTCGTGGCGCATCGAGACCTTCGCCGGATCTTCGAGCGCGCAGCTGGCCCTCAGCCTGGCACCGCTCTACTCCATCGCCTTTTCGTTGACGTTGCTGGTCCTCGTCGGTCGCGCCGCCTGCCGCCGACTTGGGGCCGGCTCCACCACCGGCCCAGGCGAGAAGCCGCTCTTCGGTAAGCTCCAAGGCATCTCGATTTTCACCGTCGCTGCCGCCGGCGTGATCCTGCCGGTGCTGGGCGACCGCGGCTACGGCTACGGACACGCCAGCGGCATGACCTTCGCCATGGCCGCGGCGCTGTTGCCCATCCTCATCCTGGTGGCCTTGCAGATGACACCGACGGCGGAAGCCTGGTCGCTGCACATCCGGTCCCAGCCGAAGCCGGGACGCGGCGGCTTCTTTGCCGACGCTGCGGCGCCGCACGTTGCAGTGTGGCTGTGCATCTTGGTCTTCGCCACGTTGAGCTACCTCGTGCTTTTGCATTCCTACAGCTGGCATGACCGCAGTGTCGCGTCGATGGCCTGGGCGGCGTTGCAGACCGGGCTCGTCCCGGTGCTGCTCCTGTTCGGTGCCACGCGGTTCGCGACACCCGGTGCGCGTGGTGCCTACTTCGCCGCGCTCGCTGCGCATGTCGTCGTGCAGCTCATCACCGTCGGTCTTTTGTCGACACACTCCCGCGGTACCGAGCAACTCTTTCTCCGCGGCGGCCTGGTCGAAGGCTTGTTCGTGCCGCTGTTCGTCGCCTATCGGCAACTGGTGCTTCGCCGCACCATCCTCGCGGCGCGCCGGGCTCAGCCGGTCACGTCCGCAGCTCGGTGTCCAGCTCGACCATGAAGGCCTGCATGAACGCAGTCCGGCGCGCAGCTTCTTCGCGCCCGAGTGGCGTGTTCATGGTGCCGGCGAGCTTGTAGAGCTTCACGTAAAGATGATCGATCGTGTTGCGTTTGTCGTCGAGCGCGCGGGTTTGCGGCACCGGCTCTTGCTCGTCGTAGTAGCGGGAGCCCATCAGTGCACCACACGTCACCATGCGCATGATGCCGAGTGCGCCGAGTGCATCGAGCCGATCAGAATCTTGTAGAACGGCCGATTCGATGCAGCTTGGCGCCTTGCCGAGCGAGTAGCTGTGCTCGGTGATGACGATGCCGATTTTTTCGATCTCGGCAGCGTCATAGCCGGCCTCGCCCAAGATCGCCTGCGCCGCGGCCGCTGCTTTCTGGCTGGCCAGCACGCGATCGGGGTGATTTTTGGGCACGTTGACCACATCGTGCAAGAGGGCGGCCGGCAAGACGATGCGGAGTTCCGCGCCGACGCTGTCACCGATGCGGCGCGCGCTGCCGAGCACCCGCTCGATGTGCAAAAAATCGTGCCCAGGGTCGCTGTTGTCGTAACGCCCGCGCATCTGCTCCAGCAGCCTGGCAAAGCGCTCGTCCTCGTCCCCATCCATGCTTCGACACAACCGCGCCGCGCCCGACACGTCAATTCGCAAACCCTCGTGCCCGACGAATTACCCGGGCATCAACCGCTAGATGGCGCGCCCAGGTCCGTCTGGGAGCTTGGCACGTCGTCGGTGGTGCTAAGCTTGGCGCATGGATCGGCTCCGGGTGGTCACGCTCAATCTGTGGGGAGAACAGCCGCCGCTCGAGCTGCGCATGGCCGGCATCCTGGCCGAGCTGCAACGACTCGTGCCCGATGTCGTCGCCATGCAAGAGGTCCGGCAGATTCCAGGCGTGCTAGCCAATCAGGCAGAGGTGTTGGCAGGCGTCTTGGGCATGCAGGTCGTGTTTGCACCAGCGACGCCGTGGGGGGGTGGCGATGAGGGGTTGGCGATCTTGTCGCGACATCCGATCGCTTCGCACGCCGCGATCGAGCTGCCCGACGCGGTGCCCGAGGAACGGCGCATCGTCCTGACAGCGACGATCACTTCACCAGCGGGCAGCTTGGCCATCGCCACGACCCACCTCACCTATCGCTTGCATGATGGGCTCAAGCGCGAGCGGCAGATCATGGCTGCCGAGGCGGCGATTGCGGCTTTGCCGAGTGATCTACCCCGGCTTTTCGTAGGCGACTTCAATGCCGCCCCCGACGCTGACGAGATCCGCTTTTTGCGCGGCGCCCACACCCTCGATGGCAGACGCGTCTTTTGGCAAGACGCCTGGGCCCTTCGCCATCCCGACTTGCCCGGCTACACCTGGGCCCATGCCAATCCGCACACGGAGCGCCTGGCGTGGCTGACGCGAGATCGGCGCATCGACTATGTCTTCGTCGGTGCCGAGCGTCGTGACGGCCGTGGCCGCGTGGAAGACATCCGGCTCTGCTTCACGCAGCCCGACGAGACCGGTTGCCTGCCCTCGGATCATTTCGGGCTGGTGGCCGATATTCAAGTGATCGCGAGGAGTTGACTTCCCGCCCCCGACGGCGTACCGACTGCACATGTCGCATCCGTATGCCGATTTTGTCGGGCTCGTCGCGAAGCCCGCCCGCTACCTGGGTGGCGAATATCAGTCGATCAAGAAGGACTTGTCGACGGTGGACGTCAAAGTCGCGCTGGCTTTCCCCGACATCTACGACATCGGCATGTCGCATCTCGGCACCAAGATCTTGTACTCCCTGCTCAACGGCGACCCGCGCATCGCCTGCGAGCGCGCCTTCACGCCGTGGACCGACATGGAGAAGGAGCTGCGCGCCAGAAAACTACCGATCCTGACGCTGGAGAGTGCGCTGCCGCTGTCGGCGTTCGACGTCGTCGGCCTCTCGCTGCAGTACGAGATGACCTTCACCAACTGTCTCACGCTGCTCGATCTTGGCGGCATTCCGCTGCGTACGTGTGACCGCGGTGAAGACGATCCGTTGGTCATCGGCGGCGGCCCGACGGCGACGCATCCCGAGCCGATGGCTGAGTTCTTCGACTGTTTTCTCGTCGGTGAGGCCGAAGAGGTGTTGCCGGAACTATTGCTGCTGTGGGCCGCCTGGAAAAAAGCCGGCATCCCCCGCCGTGAGCGCCTCATTCGTTTGTCGGCACGCGGCGGCATCTATGTGCCGTCGCTGTACACCGTCGGGCTCGACGACCGCACCGGCATCCAGGTGGTGACTGGTGTCGTCGATGAGCGGGTGCCGCGCGTCGTCAACCGGGTGTGGGTCAAGAACCTCGACAAGTTTCCGTTCCCGACGCGCTCGCCGGTGCCGTATGCCGAAGCGGTGTTCGATCGCGTCTCGGTGGAGATCGCGCGCGGCTGCACCGAGGGCTGCCGCTTTTGCCAGGCGGGCATGATCTATCGTCCGGTCCGCGAACGCGACCCCGACGCCATCGTCAAAGCCGTCGTCGAGGGCGTCAAGAACGGCGGCTACGACGAGACCTCGCTGACCGCGCTGTCGACGGCAGATGTCTCGTGCATCACGCCGCTCGTCAAGCGGGTGATGACCGAGCTCAAGAAGCAGCAAGTGTCGCTGTCGGTCAGCTCGCTGCGCGCGTATGGCCTGTCCGAAGAGCTCCTCGACGAGATGTCGCAGGTGCGGGCCACCGGCCTCACCTTTGCGCCCGAGGCCGGCACACAGCGCATGCGCGACGTCATCAACAAGAACATCACCGAGGAAGACATCATGGCCTCGGCGGAGCGCATCTTTTCGCGCGGCTGGTCGCGCATGAAATGCTACTTCATGATCGGTTTGCCGACGGAGACCGACGAGGACGTCAACGGCATCGTGCAGACCGGCGGGCGCCTCCGGCGGCTCGGCCGGCGGATCCGTCAAGACGCCGATGTGACCGTGTCGGTGAGCACGCATGTGCCGAAGCCCCACACGCCGTTTCAGTGGTGCGCGATGGACTCGCTCGACGAGATGAAGCGCAAGCAGCACATGTTGAAAGACCTCGCGCGCCGTGAGCAGGTCGACCTCAAGTGGCACGAGGCGAGCGTGAGCTGGGTGGAGGGCATCCTGTCGCGCGGCGACCGGCGGCTCGGCGACGTCATCGAGCACGCCTGGCGGGCCGGGGCGCGCTTCGACGGCTGGGAAGAGTGTTTCGATTTCGGGCTCTGGCAGGCGGCGCTGCAAGCCCATCACGTCGACGTGGAGAGCTATCTCGGCACCCGGCCCACCGACGCGCGGCTGCCTTGGGATCATCTGGATGTGGGTTTGGCGCCGGGATTTTTGTCGTGGGAATATCGGCGCGCGCTCAAGGACCGCATCAGCCCGCCGTGCGGCAAGCCGAACAAGACGCTGCTGCATCCGTCGACGATCGAGGCCGCCATCGCCGATCAGCGCAAGCTCGTCTGCTACGACTGCGGCATCGCCTGTGACCTCACCGAGATGCGCTCCGAGCGTCTGGTGTTCCTGAAAAAGCTCGATGCACGCGCCGATCGGGTCAACGAGACGCCGTCGTCGCGCCGCGTGTCCATCGAGGGCCAGCCGATCGCCCGCGGGGACGTGCGCCCGATGGTGGGCTTCACGCAGGCCGAGGGTGTGCGCTTCCGGCTGCGCTTCGAAAAACGCGGCCGTACGGCGTTCATCTCGCACCTCGACACCGTGCGGCTCTTGCAGCGCGTGTTCCGTCGCGCCGAGCTCAAGCTGATTTACTCGAAGGGCTTTCACCCCAAGCCCGTGTTCGTGTTTTCGCCGGCGCTGGGCCTCGGGATCGCGTCGTTGGCCGAAGTGGTCGATCTGCGCGCCGACTACGAAGGCGATGCCGAGTCGCTGCTGTCGACGCTGCGGACGCTCACGCCAGAGGGCCTCGAGTTCACCGGCTGTGCGCGCCTGCACAACGAAGATCCGGCGCTGTCCAAGATCTTGACCGCCACCACCTGGGCGGCCTGGACGCCGCTCGACGCTTCGATCTCGACGGAAAACCGGACCTTGGTGCGCCGTCACAAAGGCCGCGACAAGACCATCGACGTGGGCAGCTTCTTGCTTTCGTCGTCGCTGGTCGTGGGCGCCGAGGCCGATCGGCTGCGCGCCAAGCTGGAATGGCCGGCCGGCGGTACCATCCTCGCCTTCCGTTTGCGCGCCGGCGAAGACGGCTCGGCCAAGCCCACCGAGGTGGCCGAAGTTCTCCTCGGCACCGACGCAGCGATGGGCGCCCGTTACGCGCGCACCGGGCTCTACTGCGAAGGCGACGTCGACCCACTCGAGCTCAACCGGGTCAAGCGCCGCTCGCTGCCGGTGCTGGCCGACCTGCCTATGCCGGTAATTTGAGCCAGGTGTCGAAGGTGGCTTCGACTTCGAAGCCGATGCGGCGGTAAAGATCTTTGGGGCCGTCGTCGGCGCGGGCGACGAGGTAGACCAGCTCGGCGCCGCGCTCACGGGCGCGCTCGATGAGCTCGATGACCATGGTGGTGCCGACACCGAGCCTGCGGGCGTCGGGAAGCGTGCCCACGGAAACAATCTGCGCTACGTTTTGATGGCGACCGAGGCCCACCGAGCCGACCAGTCGCTTGGTACCGCCGACGCGCATGTCAGCGACGAAGAGGGTCAAGGCGCCGGCGTCGGCCTTGGAGCGCATCGAGCCGACGATCTCACGCGACACCGCTGGCGCATACCAGGGCTCTTCGCGGTTGAGCCGGTCCATGGCCCAGCCAAACTCGTCCCAGCCGGCTTCTTCGGGCACGCGGCGAAGCTGGACGTTGTACGACTTTTGTCGCAGCGGCGAACGTGGAGCGGTCATCGCCACCAGCCGATCGGGCAAGAAGCCCCGTCGGCGCAGGCCGGACACGACGCGATCACTGAGGGCCGCACCGTCGGTACTGATCTGTAGATGCCGCGCGCCGACCTCGCGCAGCGGCGCCGCCAGCCGCTCGAGCTGCACATCGAGCTGCGCCTCCGACAAGCGCGGTCGCCGCACCATGTTGGCGTCGTAAACGTGCGGATAAGCCGGCTGCCGGATCACCCGCCCGGAGTCGAGCAGGACCACTTCGGCGCCCGCCTCGGCGAACGCATCTTCGGCGAGCGAAATACGTTCAGCGACTGAAGACGCTACAGCACGCACGATAAAATGCTAACACATCATGATTCGGCAATCCGTAGCGGCGCGTGGGCCACGCAGAGCGTCGGAGGTCCGGAACCCTCTCAGGGTTCCGGGTCACAATAGCAGCAAGACGGCGGTGCCCATCCGTTCGCGGTACTCGGCCGTCGTCGCCACGCGGTGTTTGAAGCCGCATGAGGTGGCGAAAAGCTGTTCGGCCAGATCCTTGGCGGTGACACCTTTTTCTTTCCATCGCGCGGCCATGCCGGTGGTCCGGAAAAATTTGGCCAGGTCGGCGATCTGGTCTTGTTCGAGCTCGGCGACGGCGGGGCCGACCAGCTGGGCCGCGGTCTGCATGAGCTCGTTCATGTGCTCGGCGCCGGGCTGGCCGATGAGCACGCCGTGGATGGCGACGAACATCTCCAGCAAGCGCTGGTCAACGGAGAGCTCGTCACGCAACAGCGCCGAGCGACCGGCCTGGCGGGTGGCGTCGATGAGCCGGGTGAGGCCGTCTTTGAAGAGCGCTTCCTTCGTCGGAAAATGCAGGTACAGGCCCTGCCGCGACAACCCCGCCACGCGCGCCACGTCGTCCATCGAGGTCTTCTTGAAGCCGTAGCGCAAGAAGACCTGGGTGGCCGCGTCGAGGATGGCGTCGCGACGGGGATCTGGTGCGAGCTCAGGCATGCTTGGTCGCCTTGGCGAACGACACGCCGCTCAGCTGCTCGGACACGTCAAACAGCTTGGCAGCGACGGCAGTGTCGTACGCGCGCTTGGTCCCCTTGGCCAGCGCTGGCGGACCGGCGAGGCCGAACAGGCCGTTGGGGCCCCAGTAGCTGCCGTGGCCGGCGGCCGGATCCGTCGCTGCGCGCATGGTGGGCAGCGCGCCGTCGGCCGGCTTCATGGCGAAAAGCGGATTGAAGAAGCGCGCGACGCCAGCGGTGCGCTGAAGATCCGTCGCCGTCCAACCGGGGTGCGCGGCCGTCACAATCACCGACGAGCCAGCCGCATCGAGACGGCGCTGCAGCTCGAGCGCGAACATCATGTTGGCGAGCTTGCTCTGGCCGTACGCCTTCATGGGGCTGTACGCGCGGCTCTCCCAGTTGAGGTCGTCGAAGTCGATGCGCCCGAAGGTCTGCGCCGTGCTGGACACGACGACGATGCGCGCATCGCTGGTGCGTTCGAGCAGCGGCAACAAATGCGCGGTGAGAGCGAAGTGGCCGAGGTGGTTGGTGCCGAACTGCAGCTCGAAGCCCTGCTTGGTGCGGCCGAGCGGCGGCACCATGACGCCGGCGTTATTGATGAGGAGGTCGAGCCGCTCATGCGCGGCCGAAAACCGTTTGGCGAAGGCGGCGACCGAGTCGAGGTCGGACAGATCGAGCGCCTCGACGGTGACTTTTCCGGGTGGGTTGCCGGCGGCGATCTTGGCGCGGGCGGCCTCCCCTTTTTCGAGGCTGCGGCAGGCGAGGATCACCTCGGCGCCCCGCTCGGCGAGCATGCGGGCGGTCTCGAGACCGATGCCGGTGTTGGCGCCGGTGACGATGGCAATGCGGCCGGTCTGGTCGGGAACGTCGTCGAAGGTCCAGGTCTTCATGGCGGCTCCTTACGGGGTTGGCTTACAGGACATACTTTACGCACTTGACCTATACTGTCAACTACGGGTCGACCAAAAAGCGCCTGCATGCTCAAATGTGCTAGGAAGTCCCGGCAGATGCAGAGAAATGAGGCCTACGAGCTTCGGCGCCTCATTCGGGGGCGGCTCGACGACGAGGTGGGAACCATTCGTCGCGAGGCAGAGCGTCGTCTGGCGCTGGTCTATCCCAGCCCGTACACCGTCGCCATGTCGTCGCTGGGCTATCAGACGATCTATCGGATCATCAACGAGCTGCCAGGCTGGTCGGCCGAGCGCGCGTTCTTGCCCGATGACCTCGACGCCTGGCGACGAGCCCGCCTGCCGCTCATGACCTACGAGAGCGAGACCCCAGTCGCCGAGATGCCGGTGCTGGCGTTTTCCGTCGCCTACGAGCTCGAGGTCACGGGCCTCTTCGATTGTCTGGAGTTGGCGGGCCTGCCGCTGTTCTCGTCGGAGCGCGACGAACACCATCCGCTCATCTTGGCCGGTGGCCCGCTGACGTTTTCCAATCCGCTGCCACTCGGCCCTTTCGTCGACGCGGTCCTCATCGGTGAGGCCGAGGATATGCTGGCCCCGGTGCTGGACATCGCCGCCTCGGGCGGGCCGCGCCACGAGGTCCTGCGGCAGCTCGGGAATCTCCCGGGCGTGTGGGTCCCGTCGCTGCACGGCGCGTCGCTGCCGCCGGTGCAAAAAGCCGACGATGCGCTGTTGCCCGCCCGCTCGCAGATCCTGACGCCGCACACCGAGCTGCGGTCGATGTTTCTGATCGAGCCGGAGCGCGGCTGCTCCCGCGGCTGCACCTATTGCGTGATGCGTCGCTCGACCAACGGCGGCATGCGGCTCGTGCCGCCCGACGAGGTCATGCGCCTCATGCCCACCGAGGCGCGGCGCGTGGGCCTGGTGGGCGCGGCGGTGACCGACCATCCCAAGATCGCCGAGATCGTGCGCCGCATCGTCGACAGCGGCCGCGAGGTCGGCATCTCGTCGCTGCGCGCCGACCGTCTCACCGACGAGCTGGTCGGCCTCTTGGCCCGCGGCGGCTACCGCACCCTGACCACCGCCTCCGACGGCGTGTCCGAGCGCATGCGCGAGATCATCCAGCGCAAGACCAAGGAAAAACACATCGTCCGCGCGGCGGAGCTGGCCAAGCTGCACGGCATTAGAACCTTCAAGCTCTACGAAATGGTCGGCGTCCCCGGCGAGACCGACGACGATCTCGACGAGCTGGTGCGCTTCGCCACCGAGCTCGGCAAGATCCTGCCGACGGCGCTCGGCGTCGCGCCCTTCGTGGCCAAGCGCAACACGCCGCTCGACGGCACGCCATTCGCCGGTATCCCCGAGGTCGAGGCCAAGCTCGAGCGCCTGCGCAAGGGCCTACGCGGCAAAGCCGAAGTGCGCCCGACCAGCGCACGCTGGGCCTGGGTCGAATATGTGCTGGCGCAAGGCAACCCCGAAGCCGGCCTGCAAGCACTGGCTGCGCACAAGGCCGGCGGCCGTTTCGCAGACTGGCGCAAGGCCTTCAGCGACGAGTCAGCGACGAGAAGAAGCCTACGCGTGGTCAGCTAGCGACGCTGCTAGCGAATGATCTGGCGCAGCGTATCCAAGGCGATGTTGCCGCCCGACAGGACGATGCCCACGCGTTTGCCGGCCAGGTCTTGGCGCAGCGCGAAGAGACCCGCAAGGCCCGCGGCGCCGGCTGGCTCGGCGAGATGGTGGGTGTGCACCAGAAAGTGCCGAACGGCCTCGCCGAGCTGTTGTTCGTTGACGGTGACGAAGCCAGCCAGGCCCGACTTCAGCGTCGGGAAGGTGTGGCTGTAGGTCTTCCGGGTGGCGAGGCCATCGGCGATGGTGGCGGCGATGGCGTGCTCGATGGGATGGCCGGCATGCCAGCTGTCGTGAATGGCGGCCGCGCCAGCCGCCTGGACGGCGTAGATCTTGAGGTCGGGTCGTAGCACCCGTGCGACCAAGATCGCGCCCACGCATTGGGAGCCGCCACCGACGGCAACGACCAGTGCATCCAGCGATGGCTGCTCGAGGAGAATTTCCAAGGAGAGCGTGCCGGCGCCGGCGATGACGCCGTTGTCGTTGGTGGAGTGGACGAGGGTCATGCCCTCTTTTTGGAAGCGCTCAGCGACGAGCGTGGCGGCGTCGTAGTCGAGGCCTTCTTCGATGACCTCGGCGCCGAGACCGCGCATGGCGGCGTTCTTGTCGGGGTTGTTGCCGACGGGAACACAGACCACCACCTTGGCGCCGACCACCTGGCCGGCCCACGCCAGCCCCTGCCCGTGGTTGCCGCGGCTGGCCGCGACGAGGCCCCGCTGACGCGCCTCAGCGTCGAGAAGGGTCGCCGCTGACAGCGCATTGCGGGCCTTGAACGAGTTGGTCGGCTGGACGTTCTCGTGCTTGACCCACACCGAGATGCCGTTGCCCACCGCGGTATCGAGCGCGGCGTAGCGACGGAGCGGTGTCGGCGGAAGCCACGGGATGATGCGCTGGCGTGCGGCGAGGATCTCGGCGAGGCCGACCTCAGCCACGATAGATGCAGCGCGCGTCGAAGGTCTCGTGGAAGGTGATGGCCACCAGCGACGGCAACTTCGGCTTGATGTGATCGAACAACCAGCGCACACACACCTCCGAGGTCGGATTCTCGAGGCCGGCGATGTCGTTGAGGTAGTGATGGTCGAGCTGGTCGACGAGCGGCATCACGACCTCGTCGAGCACGCCAAAATCGACGAACCAGCCGGTGTGCGGATCGACGGGGCCGACCACATGTATCTCGAACTTGAAGCTGTGACCGTGCAGTCGCGCACATTTGTGCCCGGGTTGCACATGCGGCAAAAGATGCGCAGCTTCGAAACGATACTCTTTGACCAATTCGACGTTCATGCGGTTCTGATACCACGACTGGTGTCCTGATTGCATGTCGACCATACGGAGCGTGACCTTGCCTAAAGTCGTCCGAAAAGTGCCTGTCTGCAGGCACGCGAGTGAAGCGAGCACGCGAGCGGTAGCGAGTGTCGGAGGTTCGGAACCCTGTCAGGGTTCCGAGCAACGATGAGTCGACCTAGACGTAGCAAGGCTGCCATGCGTCGGTTCGTGTATGCCGTGGGGTTGCTGCCGCAGTTGCCTTTGGTCTGGGGACTCGGGCATGCGTTTGGGCACATGTGGATGTTTGCCGTCGCTGGCGCGCTGCTTTCGGTGCCGTTTTTGACGGTCTACCACGACCCCTTCGACGAGCGGCCGCGGTCGGCGTTTTTTCGGCATGCACTTTTGACGCCGTTTTACGTCTGGTGGACGGCGGCGATGGTGTTCCTCGTCGCGTCGCCGCTGACGCTGGTCGGGCATGCGGTGTTTGGCGAGACCGGGCTCTCGGTGGGCCTTGGGCTGTCGTTCTTGGCCGGCCTGGCCGGGGCGCTCAACGAGCCGCGTCTCGTCGAGCACGACATCGAGGTACCAGGTCTGCCCAAGGAGCTCGACGGCTATCGGATCGCACAGATCTCCGACATCCATTGCGGCGCCTTCACCCCACCCGACCGCGTCCGACGCTGGGTCGACCGGCTCAATGCGGCCAAGCCCGATCTCGTCGCGGTCACCGGGGATCTCATCACCTCCGGCGACCGCTACACCGAGGTCATTGCCGAGGTCCTCGGCGGGCTGCGCGGGCGCGACGGCGTCTTCATGTGCATGGGCAATCACGACTACTTCACCGACGGAGACGTCTTCGCCGATCAGCTGTCGACGGCGGGTCTGCAAGTGTTGCGCAACGACAGCACCGTGATCCGACGCAACGGCGCGGTGCTCTTCGTGGCCGGCGTCGACGACACCTGGACTGGCAGAGCCGATCTCGAGGAGACGTTGTCGAAGCGCCCCGAAGGCGCCAGCGTGCTGCTGCTGGCCCATGATCCCAACTCGTTTCCCGAGGCTGCCTCGGAGGGCGTGCATCTCACGTTGTCCGGTCACACCCATGGTGGGCAGATCGCGGTGCCGGGCTTTTCCAAGCGACTGACGCCGGCCCGCCTCATCACCCGCTTCCCCGCCGGCTTCTATCGGCAGGGTGACTCGACGCTGTACGTGAGCTGTGGCGCCGGTACGACCGGCCCACCGGTGCGCATCGGCGCCCGCGCCGAGCTGACGGTGCTGACCCTGCGCAGCCCACGCGCCCCACATCCAAAGAAGGCTTGACTCTCGGACTGACTGGAATTAGATTTTGGTCAGTGGCTCTCGATCAAAAAAAGCGTGAATGCATCTTGGTGGCTGCGGGCCGCGCGTTCTCGCGCTTTGGTTTCAAGAAGACCTCCGTCGACGAGATCGCCCGCGATGCCGGTGTGGCCAAGGGCACCATCTACATGGCCGCCGACACCAAAGAGGACCTTTTTTATCAAGTCGTGCATCGCGAGGTCCGCGCCTGGATCGCCGAGGGCGCGCGCCTGATCGACCCGCGCATTCCCGCCGAGCAGCTCCTGGTTCAGGTCGCCACCGCCGGCTACGCCTATCTGCAACAGCGCCCGCTGGTGCGCGATCTACTCCTGCAGCAGCATCACCTCATGCTGCCCGAGTGGGCCGGTCGGCTCGAGGAGCTGCGTCAGCTCGGCCACAGCACCACCGTCGAGATCCTGGAGATCGGCGTGCGCCAGAAGCGCTTTCGCGCCGACCTCGATCTACACGAGGTGGCACGCATCCTTCAGGATCTGGCGCTCACCACCCATCTGTTTCACTCCACCGCCACCGCCGAGGCACTGCAGCGTCGGATGGTCGTGGCCATCGATCTGTTGCTCAATGGCCTGCGCGTGCAGACCGAGGCCGGGCTCACTGTCCCGAAGATGGAAGTGCCGCGCTCAGCGACGACACATCGGGCGGACTAGCGCCGGCCGCAGTTGCTTTTTTTTGGTAGCCGCTGACCAGAAAACGATTTGGGTCAGCCAGTGAGACCACCAAGGAGGATGTCATGAACCTGCGAGACGAGCTGTCGCTGCGGTATGTGCGTTTGATGTTGGGGACCGTCGAGGGCCGCGCCTTCGTCCTACGGCAGCTCGCCGACGCCGAGTCGAACGGCGAGGGTCAGATCTTCGACCGCATCCTCAGTCAGGTCGACGATCCCGAGCTCCAGCAGATGATCAAGAAGCATCAGGACGACGAGGTCCGTCACGCCGAGCTCTACACCGCCGCCGCTATCAA